>Ga0114931_10000781_pt1 | contig 39708 bp, 35 predicted proteins | sample 2SBtaG_FD_89579 | JGI IMG/M metagenome (GOLD analysis project Ga0114931, IMG submission 89579) | Deep subsurface microbial communities from Kolumbo volcano to uncover new lineages of life (NeLLi) - 2SBTROV14_V59a metaG | ecosystem: Environmental > Aquatic > Marine > Volcanic | place: Kolumbo... | reverse complement strand
TAAGTATGAAATCGGCCAAACACTTGATTGAGGACGTCAGCCGCATCGAACCGGCCAGGTTGGAAGATGCCCCGGAGGCGATCGCTGATGTGGTAGCAAGTCTGTCAGCGGCTGGCGCTGTGCTTGGATCGGCGCTCCATCCGACGACCGCTGCAAATCTCGCGACGCTCGTCCGCATCATGAACACCTACTACAGCAATCTCATCGAAGGCCACAACACCAGACCAAGAGATATTGAACGGGCTTTAGCCGGCAATCTCGATCAGGATGAGGGGCGGCGCAATCTACAGCTTGAAGCCGCTGCCCACGTTCGGGTTCAGGCTGAAATCGATCGCCTGGCGGCCGAAGACGCTCTTCCGGAGCCAGCGTCCCCGGATTTTATCCGGGGGCTTCACAGAGATTTCTATCAAGACGCGCCCGAGGAGATGCTTCGGATACGTGGCGCCAGCACCGAGTTCATTATGGAGCCGGGCGAATGGCGGAGTCGCCCTGAGCACGACGTAGATGTCGGACGACATATTCCTCCGTCCAGCGACCGAGTCGACGACTTCATGCGGTATTTCGAGAGGCGTTACCACTTCGAGGACATGGGCAAGGCGGCGAGAATCATGGCCATCGCGTCGGCCCACCATCGTTTGAACTACATTCATCCATTCCCGGATGGAAATGGACGTGTCAGCCGTCTCATGAGCCATACGATGGCGTTAAAGGCAGGCATTGGCGCTCACGGATTGTGGTCTGTCTCCCGTGGGCTGGCGCGGGGCCTCGAAAGTCGCACCGACTACAAACGCATGATGGACTACGCCGACACGCCTCGGCAGGGCGATCTTGATGGTCGGGGAAACCTGTCGCAAAAAGCTCTGACAGAATTCATTCTGTGGTTTCTTAAAGTGTGTCTGGATCAGGTAACCTTCATGTCTAGTTTGTTCGACTTAGACAATCTGACGCGGCGTCTTCGCACCTATGTCGAGCGGAGCGATACACTGAAACCGGAAGCTTTTAGGCTTCTAGATGAGGCGTTGATCCGTGGCCAATTCGAGCGGGGTGAGGCGCCGCGGATTACCGGACTGCCAGAGCGCACAGCCCGGCGTATTCTGAACGACGTAGTGGATGAAGGGCTACTCGCGTCGGCAACACCAAAGGGACCGGTTTCGATGCGCTTCCCGTCCGGGGCGCTCGAGACACTTTTTCCCAAACTCTACCCTCATGCTTAGTTGCTAAAAGCGAGCAAACTTATCGAGCGTTCAATAGAGACAAAAATGACGATATTTGATCCATCGAAGTTCAAGAGTGTAGATATGTACATACTTGCGAAACATCTTCCTTAATCTCCGTTTCGGAGAGGGAGGATGTATCCAATGACCGACGATCAGCGCGAGATCCGGCGCAAACTTCGTATTCTACAGCACGCCGAGAAGATCAGTTCCGCCAGCAAGACCTGCCGGTAATTCGGGATTTGAAGGGCGAGCTTTTACCGATGGCGCAAAGCAATCCAGGGCCGAGGTGAAGCTGGCCTAGTCCCTGACGCGCAGCGGCCGATCGGATGATCCTCACCTTTCCAGCCCCGACAAGATACCATACATGGGGGCAACGCAACGATGTTTACCCCAGATGTGGTTGACGTGAGTGTAGAGCGTGCCCATATAGACGCGAGCCAACCTGCATTGAATTAGGGGTAGGGCAGTGCCAGCTTCAATAATGTTCTTTCCCGTGTCCAACGGCGACATGACCCTCATCTGCCTGGACAACGGTCAAACCATCCTGATCGACATCAACATACGCGGCGCTGCCGACGACGAGGACGACGAGACGCCGAACGTGGCGTCCGACCTGCGTGAGCGTCTGAAACGGGATGGGCAGGGCCGACTTTACGTTGATGTCTTTCTCCTTAGCCATCCCGACGCCGACCACATCAGCGGCCTGCGCAACCATTTTCATCTCGGCCCGCCGGATGAATGGTCGAAAGACGATGACAAGATATTCATCCGCGAGATGTGGTCCTCGCCCGTCGTGTTCCGGCGCGCCAGCTCCAACAACACCTTGTGCGAAGACGCCAAGGCCTGGGCCAAAGAGGCTCGGCGGCGGGTCAAGCGGTTCCGGGAGGACGCTTTAGACACTGGCGAGGGCGACCGCATTCTCATCATGGGGGAGGACGTAGACGGGAAGACCGACGATATCCTCGATATCGTCGTGAAGCTCGATGAGACCGCGTCCGTATGCAACCGCATCGATACTGGGGTATTCGAGGCACGGCTCCTCGGGCCGTTGTCTGCGGAGGGCGACGAAGAGGAACAAAAACCGGAAAAGAACGATTCATCCGTCATCCTCCGGTTTGCGCTCAAGGGCGGCGGCGTGAGCGACCGGGGCCGGTTCCTGACCGGCGGCGACGCCGGCGTGGCGATCTGGAAACGGCTCTGGGAGCGCCACAAGGACGGTCATCCAGACTGGCTGTCCTACGACATCTTGCAGACGCCCCACCATTGTTCGTGGCGAAGCCTCAGTTTCGATAGCTGGAGCGACCTTGGCGAGGACGCCAAGGTGGATCCGGACGCCCGCGAAGCGCTGTCCCAGACCAGGAAGGGCGCTGTGATCATCGCCAGCTCTAAGCCGATCAAGAAAGATGACGACAATCCGCCGCACGAGCGTGCCAAGCGGGAATATGTCGATATCGTCGATGGGGACGACGAGCGGTTCTTTTGCACCGACGAGTATTGGGCCGACGAGGACCAGGCGCTTGCGTTTGAGATCAAGGCGAGCGGCATAATCCGGACGATTGCCAAGGCTGCTGTATTGGTCGCGCCGGCGCTGGGCATCGGGGCAACGGCCGCGCAGGCCCGTCACCACGGCTGAGTGCTGCATGTCCGGGGACCTTCTCCGCGCACATGCAGAACGCTTCCTGGCGGCCGCGATCCGGCACCCAGAGTGCTGGGCCGGTAGGATTGCCCAAGTTACCGACACGCGCGCCTGTATCGAACTCGACATCAATGTCGAGATGCCCCTGCACATAAAGGTGGATGGGACCAGTCCGAACGGGGTGCGCCGGACCGAGACAGCCGCAGCCGGGCTCGGCCACTTATATCCCTGGTCATCGCCCACCTTCTACCTTCGCCCCGACTTTCCGCGCGATCTACCCCATCTCCAGCCCGGCCCGCCGGATGCACCGCCGCAGCCCTGCCTCGTCGAGGGCAACCAGCGGGAATATTTTTTTCAATTCGGCCTTGTGGAGGCCGGCGTCTTCCATCTCGTCCACCAGCTCGTGCTCTGGCTCCGGCGGGCGGTTGAAGGCACCTTGATCGATCCGGAGCAGGGCTGGGAACCGGCCATGCGGCGCGACCTTGCGGACCTTCTCGTCATCGATGCGGGAGCCTGCCGCGCCATGGCGGATCGCCAGGGCGGCCACCGCGTTTTTAAGGCCGAGTATTACCGGTCCGGTCCTGCGGACGCGCGCCTTTCTGGCGCCGCTGCCGCGCTCGTTCAGGCCAGCGCCGATTCGGCGCCCCTAAAACGCAAGGATAAGGAGCTGCTCACCGCGCGGCGCAGCGAGGAGGGCGCATTCGGCAACACGGTTTGCTGTGTCATCTGGCCCGATAAGTTTCCGGACGGCGCGGCGTTCGTCGCCGCTTCCTACATGCCTGAAACGATCACCACGTTGAGCGCTTTGCGCCGGAGGGCCGACGAACTACGGTGCGGACGCGCACTGAACGCATTCTTCGCCAGTCTTGAACGATGTTTTCAGGGGAATGTCTTCAAAGCGCCGGTCCCGATCGCCATCGTCCTGTGCGCCCGGCGCCCCTTTCACCTGATTGGATCTCTGTCCGACATCGAGCTTCTGCCCTATGTCGTGGAGCTGCGCGCCGATCCCGGCCGGACCTCGCTTTTTGCCGGCGGCGCTGACGAGCCCGTTGCCCCGGCCATGCAGCTTGACGCGACGAATCCGGCTCTGCTTCGAAGCGTGTCAGGTTTGCTCGAAACCGGCCCGATCGCAATGCTCGGGTGCGGGAACGTCGGCTCAAAGATCGCCATGCATCTGGCCCGCTCCGGCGTTCAAATCCCTGTCGTCAGCGACCGCGACATTCTGCTGCCACACAATATGGCCCGTCATGCCCTTGCGCGTCGGCCCCTTGCTGCATCTAAGGCAAGCGAACTGGCTGGTGAGCTTGCCAATCTTGGCCAGTCCCCTCAGGTCCACAAGGATGATCTCGTGCTGGACCTGATGACAAGAGAAGGCCGCCGGACCGTCCTGCCAAAGCAGGCTGCCTACGCGCTCAATACGACGGCATCGCTAGGCGTTCGCGAGGCGTTGTCTAGTCTTACGCCGGAAGAGGTGAGACCGCGGCTAGTGGAGGCGGCGTTGTTCGGCCGGGGCCAGGGCGGGTTTCTGCTGGTCGAGGGACAGGCCCACAACCCCACGCTGTGCGATCTCACCGCTGAGCTGTATGCGACCGTTCATACCGATCGTCTGCGAAGCCTGCTGTTCAATCCCGACTACGGGCTCACGGAAATTCAGATCGGCCAGGGATGCGGCTCGTTGACCATGCCGATGACGGACATGCGCCTGTCGGCGATGACCGCCGGCTTGACAGAAGCGCTGGTGGAGGCCATGCAGGCCAAGGACGAGAATGGGCGCCTTGTCGTCGGCGCCACGGCAGAAGCATCACCGGACACAAGTTGGTCCCCGCAATCCGTTCCCCCGTTTGCGGTCGTTGGTATCGATTCGCCGGACGGCTGGTCCTTGCGCATATCCCAGCATGCCCTTGAGCAGATGCGCGCCGAAATGGGACGGTATCCTACGGTCGAAACTGGCGGCGTCATGATCGGCATGTGCAGCGCACGGCTGAAGGCTGTCACGGTCGTCGATTTGCTTCCGGCTCCCGCTGACAGCCTCCGTTCCGCCACCCGCTTCACGCTGGGCACAGCGGGCCTCAAGGCTGCTATCAGGACCCGGCACCGCAAGAGCGGGAGCACTCTCTTCGATGTCGGCACATGGCATTCGCACCTTGCCGATCAGGAGCCGTCGCCGCTCGACCGAGAGACAGCGCGAGAGCTTGCCGCCGGGCGCCCGCCGCCTTCTGTTCTACTCATCGCGACGCCGGGCCGGTTTTACGCACTGATGACAGCAAGGGCTCGGACATGAGCAGCGACCCCTCGCTCAAGGAACAGAATGCCTGGCTCGTCCGCGCGGCTCTTCTGCTGCACACCGTAGCCTTCGCTTATGTCGCCTTCGAGCCCTTCGTCCTGGCGCAGCTCGCCCAGCCGGACGTCCTTCAAAAGCTTCAGGATACGCTTGCGCCGGGCGCGATCTCACTGGCGATCATAGCCCTCGCAAGGCTCGTTCTCCTGGGTCTTGTCCCCGCCAGGATGCGCGACCGCCTCATTCACTGGCGGTGGCGGCATCCCTTACCGGGGTCGCGCGCCTTTACGAAGTTCGGGCCGGCCGAGCCGCGCGTCGATTTGGCAAAGTTGGAGAGAATCTATGGTCCCTTGCCAACCGATCCGGGTGATCAAGGACCCTTGTTCTATAAAATTTACAGTGCCCATGCCGGAAGCATCGGGGTCTTGGACGCGCATAAGTCCTATCTTGCCGCCCGCGATATTGGAACGATAAATCTTCTCATGTTCATTCTGCTGCCGACATTTGCTTGCTGGGCAACAGGTGATTTGATCCGTACAGGAATTTACGCAGCCGTCCTGCTCCTGTTGTATGTTCTCATGTCGATCGCTGCCCAAGTATATGGTACTAGGCTGGTCGAAAACGCACTCGCCGCAGCATGTGCCGACTGAAAAACGGTTCAGATCCGTGAAATAGGGGCCTAAAGTGCTATTTTGTGTGAAAGACGATTCTGTCAAACTCGAGAAGCTGGCAAACGATTCCAGCACACCAGATCAACAAGCGTCATACCAGCATAGAAAGAAAGGTGTGGTTGATTTCCCTCGGAATATCCGTTTCCGGGCCATGTTGGATCATCAAGCGATCGCTTGGAAAAGCCCTTGCTGACATCGACGGTTGCGCGCCTCCGAAACCAAAAAATCACGCCAATTCAATGAGTTAATTGGCTTTTTGATTCTTATCGATCCGCCTGAATTCATGTCCGAGTACCATATGGGTACCATCAGGAATCAAGTTTCAGCCAATCTGGGGCACGTCGCGGCGTCTTCGATCATCCCCGCCGCGATAGTGGCGTTGGTTGCCTCGTCGATCAGGATGAATACGCCGGTCGCGCGACTGTCGCGGTAGGCGTCGAAGGCGATTGGAGAAGCGGTTTGGATTGTCACTTGGGCAATATCATTGCGGGCGAGCGCCGCCGGCGACGGTTCGGCGCCCAGTGCGCTTACATGGGGGCGATGGCCAATTCCGGTAAGCCTTGCGGCGACGGTGCTGGTGCCGGTCTTGATCAGGGTACGTCCCGACTCCTCATAGGCACAGTCGGCTAACCAGCACAGCGTTGCGTCGAAGCGGCTGGAAACCCTGGGTCGCGCGGTGGCATGAGCGAGTATATGGCCACGCGCGATATCCAACTCGTCGGATACCTCAAGGGGCACCGATTGCGAGGCGACAGCGGTATCGAGCGGACCGTCGAAGGTCCAGATCGCGCGTACCCGCGTGTCCGTTCCGGCCGGCATCACGGATATCGTGTCGCCAACAGCGATGCGGCCCGATTCGATTCGGCCGAGGTAGCGGCGGGTCTGGCCGCCGTCCGCGCTGGCCACCCGGCGCACCAGTTGAACCGGGAGCCGGAACGGTGCATCGGCGCACCGCCGGTTTGCCTGGGGCAACCCTTCAAGAGCGGCCAGTACCGGCGGCCCTTTGTACCAGGGTGTGCGGGAGCTGGCGTGGACCACGTTGTCTCCGAACTTGGCGGAAATCGGCACGATAATCGGCTGGTCGCCCCCCACCGCCGCAACGAATTCGGCGATCGACGCGGCCACGCTGCCGAAGGCGTCCGCATCGAAGTCTACGCGGTCCATCTTGTTGACGGTCATCAAGAGATGGGGAACACCAAGCAGGTGGGCGAGAGTGATATGCCGGCGGGTTTGCGCGGTCATCCCGATGTGCGCGCTCACCAGAATGACCGCGGCGTCCGCCGTGCTGGCGCCGGTTACCATGTTGCGGGTGTATTGTTCATGGCCTGGCGTGTCGGCGATGATGAACTTGCGCCGCGGCGTGGCAAAGTAGCGGTAGGCAACGTCGATTGTAATGCCCTGTTCGCGTTCGGCCGTCAGCCCGTCGGTTAGCAGGGAGAGATCGATCTCCCTCTCCCCGTTGCGCGCGGCGGTGCGGTCCAGCGCCGCGATCTGGTCTTCGGGCACGGTTCCGGAATCGTACAGGAGCCGGCCGATCAGCGTGCTCTTGCCGTCGTCGACGCTGCCGGCGGTGGCAAAGCGCAGCAGGCCGCCACCGGCTTCCTGGTCGAACGGAGCCATCAGAAGTATCCCGCCTTCTTGCGCTCTTCCATCGAGAAGTCGGACGTCCGGTCGTCGAGACGGGTGGCGCCTCGCTCGCTTAGGGGGGCAGTCATCGTCTCGGCGATAACCGCGTAGGCATCGGCGCTCCGAGATTCCACCGGCACTGTCGTGGTCATATCGCCCACCGTGCAAAACCGCACGACCCGCTCCTCGATTTGTTCGTCGCCGTCAAGCCGCGTCATGCCATTGACGGGCACCAGGATGTCGCCCCGCACAGCGACGCGGCGCGGATGCGCATAATAGAGCGTCGGTAGTTCGAGGTTCTCTCGGGCGATGTATTGCCAGACGTCGAGTTCGGTCCAATTGCTGATGGGAAACACACGCATGTTCTCGCCCGTATCCAGACGCGTATTGTAGAGGCTCCACAACTCGGGCCGTTGGCGGCGAGGGTCCCACTGACCGAAGGTGTCACGCACGGAGAAGATGCGCTCCTTGGCGCGGGCTTTTTCCTCGTCCCGCCGCGCACCGCCGATGCAGGCGTCGAACCCAAACTCGGCGATGGTGTCCAGCAGCGTCACGGTCTGTAGGGCGTTGCGGCTTTGATTCCCGTTCATGAGCTTTACCCGGCCTCGGTCTATGGAATCCTGCACCGTGCGCACGATAAGTCGTTCGCCAAGGCGCCCGGCGGTGCGATCCCGGAACGCGATGACTTCGGGAAAGTTGTGGCCGGTGTCGACGTGCAGCAACGGGAATGGGAATGTGCCGGGCCGGAATGCCTTTTCGGCGAGACGCAGAAGCACGGTCGAATCCTTGCCGCCGGAGAACAGTAACACTGGGTTCGCGCACTCCGCCGCCACCTCGCGCAGGATATGGATGGCCTCGCTCTCCAGATCGTCGAGGTGGCGCCAGGATGGGGCACTGTCATGCAGATGTTCGGCGCTATTCAAGATGTTTCTTCTCTGCGGGGATGCAATCCGCATTCCTTGTGTTCGGGTTCTTCCCACCACCAGCGGCCGGCACGTTCGTCTTCACCCGGCGTAATAGCGCGGGTACAGGGCGCGCAGCCGATGCTGGCGTAGCCGGCCTCGTGGAGCGCGTTGGTGGGAACTGAATGCCGGCGGATATACGCCCAGACTTCTTGCCCCGACCAATCGGCAAGAGGGTTGAATTTCGCCAGCCCGTTATCCGCATCCCATTCCTCGAACGGCAGATCGCGGCGGGTCGGCGATTGCGCGCGGCGCTGGCCGGTTATCCAGGCGCGTTTACCCGCAAGCGCCCGCTTGAGCGGCTTTACCTTGCGGATGGTGCAGCACTCGCGACGCCGGAGCGCGCTTTCATAGAAGGCATTCGGCCCGTGCGCGGCGGCGAACGATTCTATGTCCGCGGTCGCGGGCGCGAACACGGCCAGCGGCACCCGGTAGCGTTGGCGCGTCTGCTGCATCAGGCGGTACGTCTCCTCCGGCAGGCGGCCGGTATCGAGGGTAAAGACGCCGATGGCGAGGCTGTTGCGATCAATGAGGTCGGTCAACAGCATGTCCTCGACGCCAAGGCTGCTGGCCAGCACCGCGGGCGTGTGTTCTCGCGCGATGGTTTGTAATCGCACAAGGACTTCAAGCTCTTTGGCGTGCGTGTCGATCGCGTTCATCGGTCTCTGGTAAATCAAGTCGGCAGGCGGTGTGGCGGCGGCTAGCCGCAGGTTCCGTTCAGAAACACGTTCGAGGTATCGTTGCGAATCATCGCCGCGGAACGCCGCCGGTCCGCGGCCGTTTGGTAGACGGCCCCGATTTCGTCGAACGCCGAGAATGCTTTTTCCGCCGTTGTTTTGTCGGCGTACTCGAAGGCGTCGAAACCGCAGCGGCGCATGAAGAGCAGTTGATCGCGCAATATGTCGCCAACAGCGCGTAGCTCACCAGTGTAGTGGTAGCGTTCGCGTAGCAACCGCGCTGTCGAATAGGGGCGGCCGTCCCTGAAGGTCGGGAATTCCAGTGCCACAACGTCGAAATGCGGTAAATCGTCGACGATGGCATCGGCGCCTTCGTCGCTCTTCAACCGAATGCCGAGCGGGGCGTTGCGCCCAACCAGAACGGACCGCTCGGCCTGCCAGCGTGCCAACGAGACGATCACCCCGCCGTCGGCGGGCAGCACCGACTTGTCGTCGACATGCTGCCAGGTATCGGTGGCAATCTGCTTGTTCTTAATGAGCGGCATAGAGGTTCTCCTTGAAAGGCGCCTTGCCGACGCGGCGATAGGTATCGAGGAAGTTTTCGCCGTCGGTGCGTAGACCGACATAGGTGTTGGTGATGGTCTCGATTGCCCCGACAACCTTGTCATAAGGTACCGCCGGTCCGACGATCTCGCCGAGGCTGGTGTTCTCGTCGGCGCTGCCGCCGAGCGTGATCTGGTAATACTCCTCGCCCTTGCGGTCGACACCAAGCAGTCCAATATGGCCGACATGGTGATGGCCACACGCGTTGATGCAGCCGGAAATCTTCACCTTGAGCTCGCCGATATCGTGCTGCCGTCTGAGATCGGCGAACCGCTTGCCGATGTCCTGGGCTAATGGTATCGAGCGGGCATTGGCGAGGCTGCAATAGTCCATCCCCGGACACGCGATAATGTCGCTGATTAGTCCGAGGTTCGGCGTTGCCAGATCGTAGTTCTTGAGCGTCTGCCAGACATCATAAAGATCGGCCTGGCGGACGTGCGGCAGCACCAGATTCTGCTCATGCGTCACTCGGATTTCAGCGAAGCTGAAGCGCTCGGCGATTGCCGCGACGGCATTCATCTGTTCCGTTGTCGCATCGCCCGGAATGCCGCCCTCGGACTTTAACGAGATATTGGCGATCGCATACCCCGGTTGCTTATGCGGCGCGACATTGGTGCGCGCCCACTGTGCAAAGTCGCGATCCTCGAGCCGGTAGCGGGCGAATTTACCGTCGTTTTTCAGCAAGGTCTCGAAGTGCGGTGACGCGAAGAAGGCCGCGATGCGGTCATACTCGCCGGCCGGCAGGTCGACCGCGCTGTCGCGGATTGCATCCCACTCGGCGTCGACCCGGCGGATGAATTCCTCGGCGCCCAGCGCGTGCATGAGTATCTTGATGCGCGCTTTGTACATGTTGTCGCGCCGGCCGGCCTGGTTGTAAACGCGCAGAATCGCCTCAAGATACGACAGTAGGTGGCGTTTCGGCAGGAAGTCGCGCGCCGTGGCGCCGATCATCGGTGTGCGCCCGAGGCCACCACCGACAATCACCTCGTAGCCCATTGAGCCCGTCTCGTCGCACTTGAGGATCAGGCCGATATCGTGGACGCGCACGGCCGCGCGATCGCGTTGCGATCCGGTGACGGCTATCTTGAACTTGCGTGGCAGGAACGAGAATTCCGGGTGCAACGTCGACCATTGGCGCACGACTTCCGCGGCGATGCGCGGATCGGCGATCTCGTCGGCCGCGGCACCGGCATACTGGTCGGCGGTGATGTTGCGGATGCAATTGCCGCTGGTTTGCAGCGCGTGCATCTCCACTTCGGCCAACTCGGCAAGGATGTCCGGCGTCTCCTCCAGCTTGGGCCAGTTGAATTGCAGGTTCTGTCGGGTCGTGAAGTGGCCGTAGCCCTTGTCGTAGCGCTGCGCGATATACGCCAGCTTGCGCATCTGATGCGACGACAGCGTGCCGTAAGGGATGGCTACGCGCAGCATATACGCATGCAACTGAAGATAGAGGCCGTTCATCAGGCGTAGCGGCTTGAACTGGTCTTCGCTCAATTCGCCTGCTAAGCGGCGGCGCACTTGGTCGCGGAACTGCTCGACACGCTGATCCACCAGCGATTGGTCGATTGGGTCATAGAGATACATCCGGTCGCTCCTATTGCGCGCGGGTCGGCCTAAAGCTCGGCCTGCTTGCCAATATCGAGGCGCACCGTCGGGCCCTTGGCGCGGATCAGCTCGCGAAACTGGGTCGGCCGGCGTTCGCCACCGCTCTCATCGATGTCGATGAGATAAGGCTCGACGATAAGGCGCGCCTCCTCGGCGGTATGTGCCACTGTCATTGCCGCTTCGCCGGCATCCTTACCGGTAACGGCTAGCGCGTCGGCGATACGCTCGGACCAGCCACCGCCGCCGGTCAAATAGACGACAAGGCCGTCACCAAGCCGGTTCGCTGAGATTATCTGCTGGGCCACATGTGCCTCCCAATCATGCTTGCGCATACGCTTGCGTGCGGGTATCGACGTCTAGCACCGACTCCCTGGCTAGCGCCGCAACGTCGCCGATAACGATGAGGGCTGGCCCGACGATACCGTGCCCGGCCACGATGGTACCCAACGTCGCCAGAGTGCCCCGGGCGACGATCTGTTCCGGCCGGTTGCCGTTTTCGATCACGGCAACCGGTGTCGCCGGCCGCATCCCGTGCGCTACAAGCCGGTCGCCGATAACGCCCGCCGTCGCGACACCCATGTAGATCACCAGCGTGTACCGGGTGGCGGCGAGAACCGCCCAATCGGGTTCCGCCGCGCCGTTGCGCATATGGCCGGTCACGAAGGTAACGCCCGAGGCGTAATCGCGATGGGTCAGCGGCAGACCTGCCGCCGCCGCGCAGCCGGTTGCCGCGGTGATGCCGGGGATAATCTCGACGGCGATGCCGGCGGCCTGCAGATGGGTCATTTCCTCGCCGCCACGGCCGAACACGAAGGGATCGCCGCCTTTCAGGCGCACCACACGATGGCCGGCACCGGCCTGGGCTACCAGCGTCGTGTTGATCTCCTCCTGGCTCATGGCGTGGTTGCCGCGCGCCTTGCCGACATAGATTCTCTCGGCATCGCGGCGCGCGTAGTCCAGAATCTGGTCGCCGATCAGCCGGTCATAGACGATCACGTCGGCATCCTGCATCGCCCGCAGCGCCCGTAGCGTCAAAAGATCGGGATCGCCCGGGCCCACGCCGACCAGGGCGACCGATCCTTCGGGCGATGGAGCGGTCCCGCTATTGACAAGACGCAGCATGGCGTTAGTGGCCTGGTGCTCGCGGCCGTCGAGGACGAGCCGCGCCACCGGGCCGTCGAAAAAAGTTTCCCAGAACCGGCGGCGGCCGCTGTCGGGCTGTATGTTTGCGACAGCGGTCCGGAATCTCTGCGCGAATTGTGCAAGACGCCCGAGGCGTGATGGCAGCAAGGCCTCGATCTGCTCGCGCAGCCGCCGCACGAGCGTCGGCGCGGCACCCGAGCTGCCGATCGCAACGAGGACCGGATCGCGGTCAATGATACCGGGAAATACGATGGTCGAGAGATCCGGCCGGTCGACGACATTGACGAGGACATTCGCATTACGGGCGGCCGCAGCATAGGCTTCGGCCGTGTCGCTGTCGGCGTCCGCGACGACAATCAGGGCGTAGGCGGCAAGCCCGCGCGGCGAAAGGTCCGGCATCCCATCGGCGCCCTGCGCGACGCGCACTTTACCGTCGCGGGCAAGCGCACGGATCTCCGCATTTGCGACGCTGGCGACAACCGTTGGCCGGGCGCCCGCGCGCAACAACAACCGCAGCTTGCGTGCCGCATTTTCCCCGCCGCCGCGGACCAGGCATCCGCGCCCCTCAAGGTCGGCGAATAAGGGTAAATATCTCATGTCGCTGCCATCCTTAGCACCCCCCTGCCGCAACTGGGCGGAGCAAAGTGTTTCGATGACAGATTTAGAAAGAAATTTCTCTATTGACAATGTGGTCCATAAAAATAGAACAGTTCATTCTTTAATATCGACCGTCAGAGAGAATTTTGTCGTAGAAGAGGATTTTTGCGAATGGATGAGACGGACCGGCGGATACTGAGAATCCTGCAGGAGGACAGCAGTCTGTCGACCTCCGATGTGGCGCGCCGTGTAAGCCTGTCCGCCTCGCCGTGTTGGAAGCGGATAAAGCGGATGCAGGACGAAGGCATCATCAAGCGCCAGACCGCCGTGCTCAATGCCGGCCGCCTGGGTTTTGGCCTAACCGTCTTTGTCAGCATCACGACTGGCGAACATTCGAAAAGCTGGCTGGAGGAATTTTCCGAAAAGATAACGGCAATGCCGGAAGTGATGGAGTTTCACCGCATGGCGGGCGAGGTAGATTATATGCTCAAGATCGTCGTGCAAGACATGGAATCGTTCGATGAGTTCTACAAACGCCTTGTCGGCATCACCGCGCTAACCGAGGTTACATCGCGTTTCTCGATGGAGACGATCAAGGAAACGACAGCACTGCCGATTTAAGGGGAGGGGGACCCCAAGTACCCATAGTTCTTGAACAGGGGCGTCGAATCGGCCGGGATCGTTCAACATACTCGGCCCACCCGGCAATTCCGCGTGCGAACAGTAGTAAATGAAGACGGTTGCGAGCCCCCCGCAACCACCTTTATCGATCAGGCTGTATCTTCACTTGAGGGTGCGACCCTTTTTGTGTCCGGCTCCCGGAGAGTGACCTCGACGATGTGAGCGATCTCGCCGTCCAGCTCAATCTCGTAGCCTTTCTCAACACAGCCGAGTGGTCGCCGCCCAACCTGACGTTTCGGTGCGCCTACATCACCGCCTGGGTAGCAAAATGGGAGTTGGCGATGGATAGCGCGGAGGAAGCGGCAATACGGGACGGGTTCTCGGATTGCCCGGAATAACTCCATCCAACATGAACAATCTTCCGTAACGTATTAACCATATTCAATAATCCGAGTTCAGGTTGTCGATCTGAGCTTACTTGCTACGGTTTATTATGCTACGTTTTTGCATGCATGATGATCGTCGATCCCCCAAGGATCTCAGCGGCGATGCCATACGCGCCCTGGCCGCTGTTCAGGAGGTGTGCTCAGACCTGACGCCTCTTCCGGACACAGTTGCAATGACGGACGCCGAAGTAGCTCGTCTAGTCCGTAATTGGCCTCGCAGGCGCTTCCATTAGCATCTCCGCGATTGCCTGGGCCCCGGCGCAGCATACTAGCGGAGTCGCCCGAACACGAAGCCTATCGTAATGCGTGAGCAGCCATCTGACGGCATGATCGGCAGATGCCGGCGTTCATGATCGAGATTGGCGGTATTGCAACGATAGCCTGCGACGCACGAACCATAGACAATGCTGTTGCGTTTGCGAATGACTCCTTTACTCGCTCCGAATAGCGCTGCATATCCGGAAGTGATAGACCCCCATTGTGGGATGGCACCACAAAGATAGCCGTGCGGCCATCCAATGTATCCGAGCGTGAGGTTTGCGAGAATGGTGTATCGGTAGCCGTCAAGAATGGTGTCTACGGGTGCCGTGAAGAAGCCATTGAGTACACCTGTTTCAGCTTCCTGGTGCCATATCGCGACTAAGCTGCGTTGGCCTGAGGTTGCTTCAAGCGTCTGGCTTCGATGGCTTCAAAATCACGCCTGCTGCCGGTATGTCGGACTAATCGAAGCTCTGTAGTGTCGAGTGATATGGAACCGCTTGAACACCCCTAACGGCGGCGGCTCCATATTCAATCCATTTTGGAAACACTGAGAAAAGCGTCGGCTAGCGTGCCGAGTGTTAGGTTCGATGCGCGAAACTGCAGCACCCCGTCCGACCGGCGGTTGAGCGCACTCAAAACGGTACCCGTGACTGGCTTGTAGTATCTATCGCGCCATGGAAAATCGCCGCGCCATTCTGCCAAAAGATACCCCAAATCACCCTCTACCCGCGCGTCACGGATATGAATTTTCTGGTTGACCTCCCTGGCTTCAAACCAACTTCGATGCATGGCCTCGATCTCTTTCTTCCTTCGGCTTTGATCGGCTTGGAGAAGGAGTTGATGACCGCGTCCTCGGAGTAGAGATCTGCACAGCCGGCAGCGTCTCCACTGCGCTGCAACGCGGCCCAGCGATTGAACAGCGCCTCTATTTCTTGCGGAAAGCTCATTGAAACCTCCTTGGTTTGAAACATGTGTCAGGCGGCAGAAACGCGGATTGACCCGGAGCTCATCGACCGCTCCCGGACTCGAATGCGAAACCCGTCGCGTATCTTCAAGGTCAGATAGGGACCGGGCTCGATTTCCGCTGCGCCGATTTTCTCTAACTCAAAACGGCGCAGCACGGCTGCCAGGATTAGCTTCATTTCCATCATGGCAAAGCCGCTTCCGACGCACACACGCGGACCGGCTCCGAATGGGAAGAAGGCAAACTTGTGCCGGCCCCGACTGTTCTCGGGCAAGAAACGCTGGGGCTCGAATGAGTCCGGCTTTTGCCAGACCTCGGGGTGCCGCTGTATCGTCCAGGGGCAGACTATGACGATCGTATTCTTTCGAATCCTATGGCCCGCGATCTCGTCGTCCTCGACATTTACTCGGGACGTCCACCAGATTGGGGGATAGAGGCGCAGAGTTTCGTTGATAATGGCTGTCGTCCAACCCAGCTTACTCAGCCCCTCGACAACCGGGTCCGCGTCACCAAAGCAATCTTCCAGTTCCGCGACCACACCGTCTCGGACATCCTGGTGTTCCGCCAGCAACGAGAGCATCCAAGTCATGGCATTGGCTGTTGTCTCGTGGCCCGCCGCAAACATTGTCATCATTTCGTCGCGCAATTGGCGATCGGTCATGCGAGCACCGGTCGCTTCGTCTCGGGATTCCATCAACATCGACATAAGATCGTCCCGGTCGTGCGTCGAAGCGCGCCTGGCATCAATTATCCCATATATGATGTCATCGAGCTCTCGTCGTGCGGCGATGAACCGCGATCTGGCCGAGTTCGGAATCCATTCCCGAAGCGGCGTAAGAGAAAAGACGCGCTTGGGTGTCTCGATCTGCAAGTACTCGATGCATTCGATCGCGGTGTCGATCCGGTTACCAATGTCCGCGCCGAACATAGTTCTGACTGCTATCTCCAGTGCTGTCGTAGCCATCTCGCGGGCAACGTCGAACGGCTCACCGGATCGGGCTGCGTTTTTCCAATTGCTGACACGGCTATCGATGACCTCACACATTGTCCCAAAGAGCGCATCGATCTTTCGGCGGTGGAACGCTGGTTGAATTAGTTTTCGTTGAGACGCCCAAAGATCGCCATCGGATGTCAGCAGACCCTTCCCCAAAACCGGTTCCAGCTTCGCGATAAGGCGCGTCTTGCGATAAATCCTATGTTGACGCTGAAGCACGTGCTCGATCTGCTCCGGTCGGTTCAAGAGCAAAGCGGTATCCAACCCCAGCCGGATAGGCACCAGTTCACCGTATGTGCGGCTCATATCCAGCAGAAACGGAACAGGGTTCTTTGCCAGAGGGACCAAGGACCCGAGTATTAGATTTCCCTTGGGCCCCACTAAATGTTGTTTCGCCTCAGAATGTCGCATTGTTCGACACCTCTTTGTTTTGTTCGAAGAAAAAGCAGAGTCTTCTCCCTCGCGATAGGAAGTGCGGACTAGCCGCCGCCTAGCCGGTTTGCGCGTCGTCGCGCCCTAGGAAGAGCAGAAGGTCTTCGGCATACGCGCGAGCACCTTCAACAGCGAGGCAAAGACCAGGAAAGTCAGACCCCTTGAGATCGCTTGCGACGTATTCGAGCATCGCCTCCAGAGCACGCAATCGAACGGTAGGATCAGGCACGCCGTCACCACCTGTGATTTTGTCCTTCATGCCGCTACCCTCCTGCTCTCGCCAGTAGATGTGTTCTCCTGGCCGAAGAGCTCGTCTCTGCGCCTAATGAGGCGTGCAAGATTCTCGATTGTCACAGGCGTTTGCCCCGCAACCGCATTCGAGCTTCCGATGCGCATCGACTTATGAAAACGATGTGTGGTTAGACCAGCTCTGTGCAGGACACGCTCAAACCGCACCTCGGTAACCGTGACAATAGCTGTCAGGTTGTTGGCGAGGCCGACTGCCAAGAGCTGGATTAGGAGGTCTTGTGTGATTCGATGGAGGGAACCCAGGCCGCAATCGCTCTGATCCGGCGGCATGACTGCGAAGCGGCTAACCTCCCAAATGTGCTCGTCGTTCGGAGGTTCGCGGCCTCCCATGAGTTGCGGGAACACATCCTTGAGCATGTAGGAGCCAGTGGTCGGCAAGAGCCGGCACGACGCGTCCACACGGCCGGAGGCATCTGAGTGCATAATGTAGGAAGGATCGAGATCGTCGAACTGGTCTCGCTCTTGGCCGTTGATGCACGTCACGTCCCAGTTCAATCGATCTGCAAACACATCGGCTCGTAGCTTGTGCATCTCTCTGATGGAAGGAGCAAAGCGCGCTCGATCCCCGGGCCGACTTACTGCGAATTCGCTCATCTCTCGCCTCTCCTGCATGTGTTGCAAAGAGGAGAGAGGACACCAGTTGGGGTGCTTTATGTATTGGTAAAGTTACCTATTGACGGCGAAGGCTCAGATTTGCCGATCTACGGCGCGGCTAGGCCGAGAGACACAGCTTTCGCGACAGCGTGCGTCTTGTTGACCACACGCAGCTTTTCAAAGGCACTCATGACATGGTGGTGAACCGTCCGATCAGAAATCCGGATGATCCGACCAATTTCCCAGGCCGTTTTTCCCTTGGCCGTCCAGTGCAAGCACTCAAGCTCCCGCGCTGTCAGCGGTACCTTTTGGAGCATTGAGTCGGGCTCTCCGAGAACGTCTTGCACTACGGTATGAAAATGTATCGCCAGAACATGGAGGGTGTGCTGAAAAGCGCTAACGCACCGATAGAACTCCTCCTCACTTTCTGACGAGTAGAGTGACATGATGCCAATCTCACCGCCGAACGCATGGACCGGTATGGTAAGCACCTTGCTCAAAGAAAAGTCATGTGCGCGGTTCATGACGAGCCGACTTGATTCGGCGAGAACTTGATGCTTGATGAGATCGAGAGAAACGATCGGAATCGGATGCGCGAGTGCTTCACGAACCACCGGGTCGGAACCGAAGAAGGCCGATAGAACGTATTCTTCTTCCCACCTGGGATCGACCGTCGTCAAATATACCGGTATGCGCTTATGACCAACAATCTCCGACAGCCGGTCGCGCCCAATTTGCACGCCGACGTAGGTAAACGATGAAAAACCATGCCTGCTAGCTATATCAGCCCAGCAGTCACGAAAATCCTCAGGAACTTGCAAATTACGAAAATTATCAATACTGTCCTCTATTAGTCGCGTGTTTGTCGTCATTGCTTGTCCCCAGTATTGTTTCCAGTACTCGTCAAAATTTCCACCGGGGAAATTCAACGTGCTTAAAGATAGCGACGTCGTTGACGCTGCAGAGGTTCTAATTGCCTCTCACGGTGGTTCTTCTCTAGCTGAGGCTGAAAAGCGGGCACAAACCTGCACCGACGGCGGCGACGCTACATCCGCGAAAAACTGGCGGCACGTCGCTGACACAATCCGGCAACTCCTGCCGGGTTGAGATCACTAAACCCCCTTGAGCGGAAGGGCGGTCAGTGTGGCCAGCATGTGGCGATCGTATGTTTCGGCCATGACACTGGCGATCTTATCGCATACCAAACGAAGCGTGATTGAAGCGTCATTCTGCTCTCGGTCGACTTATTTTCGTACAGACGTAGGTATGCGTCTGGCGAGCGCGCTGTTGACGGAAACGCTCAGAGCCGGCAACGTTCGATCAGACCCGCCGGTCGCCATCAAAACAAAGTAATTCAGCGTCTTGACGCTGACAGTGATAAATTTGCTTTGGCATTTGACTTGCGGTGGGGCTCGGGCGGATACGCTCCGCGTGCTAACTATCGGTTGTGCGTACCTAGGAGATTTATACTTTTTGCGAGAATGTTATCGCTAGAAAATTATTCCTACACGTCGACGTGAGTGGTGTTCTGACATGGATTTGTAACAATCGGCCCGTCAGGCAGGTTCAGATGCTGCGGTGGGGCAGTGTCGACGCAAATTGGCTTGTGAGCCGGGGAGGGGTCAATATTCCACGCCGGTTCACATCAATTCTTGTGATTTTGTGGTCGGCGATACGGCCAAGAGTGTCGATGGGCCAGGTTTGCAGATTGACGCTGTTGTGCTTTGCAGTTTCGACCAGGGTACAAGCGATCGTCGCCGCCTTTCCGCCGCCAGGTCCCATTTTTGCTTCACCGCTACCCAGGCAGTGATATAGGCGCGCCGAAATCCAGATTGTGTGGCAGCTATTCGGGCTAAAGCTCACTTCTGTGATGTCCGAAGCAATCCCCCTACACTAAGACATTCGCCGTCTTGGCGGTTGCCCTTTGAACGAAGATTGGTTCGTTTAAGCGATTGATATTACGTATATTTCTCAACCTCTCTATCAGTGCCTGCGTAATCTCCTCTCCGCTGGACAAGATAAGCTTTCCGTCTATCGTCCTGACGTGGGTGGCGAGACAGTCCCCAGCTAGCAACTCGTCGATTGGTAGCCCCAGAATTTCGTGTGCGGGCTCTTCTACCGGCCGTCCCTTCTCGCTAAGGAAGAAGGTCTGCGCGGTTGCCAATATCTCAGGATCGTAGAGGCTGCTATGCTTCTCCAGCTCGTCGAAGGCGGCCCGGCCCGGGGGGGCCCCTTGCGTGATCTTGGCCAGGTCGATCAACACCTTCAATATTCTTGCACCCAAGGGAATGTCCTTGCCGACAACCCAATCGTTGGGAAAGCCGCTTCCGTCGAAACCTTTGTCTTGGAAGTAAACGATTCGGCTTACGGCTTGCAGGCGCGGAATGTTGTCGATCAGTTTGCTGCCTACTTCAGGCACCCGATTGACCGTTTCCCATTCCACCGTCGTCAATGCATCACCAGCCTGAATTTTGGCAGTGACCTCGACCGGTACGGCAATCTGACCAATTGGCGACAGCGTCGCGGCCACATCCAATTCCCATGCATTCGACATTTCCAGTTGCTGCGCTATCCCCTTCGCCCAATCGCGGAGCAGCTTTGTCGTGTTGAAGGATTCCCGGGCAGCAACCGAGAGTACTTCGACCAGCACTTTCACGCTACCGGCAAGCGTTTGCTCAAGAAGGGTTTTCTCCGCCACGATCAGATTGTACTGCAAGAGTCCTGCTTTGATGGCTTTCTCGAGGGTCTCCGGTGGGCAGGGTTTGGTGTAGAAGCGGAAAATATTGCCCTCGTTCACGGCGTCGATCGCGGTCTGCTGGTCGGCATTCCCGGTTAACATGATGCGAGTGGTGTTCGGGAAGCTACTCTTCACAGCACCGAGGAACTCGATGCCGTCCATGCCCGGCATACGCATGTCTGAAACGACAACCGCGATACCCTCTTCCCTGTTCAGGACCTTAAAACCCTGCTCTGCCTCAGAGGCCGTCCAAATTTCGAAATTCTTGCGTAATTGACGCGAATACGCCGCGAGGATATTTACATCGTCGTCGACGAGAAGAACCTTGCCGGTCATTGCTGACCACTTTCACGTAGGGCTTTCTCGAAGAGTTTGGCCCAGACCGGCAGACGATCCTCAACGTTGAGTTTGCGCAGATAGTCAAAATCTAAACCGGAGTGCAATTCGTCTGGGTGATCCCCATGGAGAGCCTGCGTCAGAGCTTCGGCGATGTGAACGGCGCTCACCACGTCGAAGTTGTGCGAAAGCCGGTCGAGCGGGGTGTGATGGTAGGCGACAGCACCGACGACAGCATCGGGAAGACCCCAAAGCCCGACAAGATAAGCTCCCAGCACCGCGTGGTCGGCGCCAAACTCTTGCCGCTCCGCTTCGAGCCTCGCGGTGTTCTCGTATGCCGCATGGGCAGTAACATCCATGTACTTCTCGGACTCATTCGCGGCAAAAACCAATGCGCCGACATCATGGAGTAAACCCGCGACAAAGGCATTCTCGAGGGCCTTTTGGTCCAGACCCTCCTTTTCCGCAATGGCGTGGGCCAGCCCCGCGCAGTTGACGCAGTGGTTCCAAAGATCTTCGAGCCAGGCGTCGGCCAAAGGAAATTTTTCGCGTTCGAAGATGGCTCCGTGAGAGACGACCAAGCCCTCGACCCTCGCGAGGCCCAAATGCCTGACCGCCTCGACGGGGTTCGAGACACTGCGACCGGCACTGAGGTAGCCGGAACTCGCAAGCTGAAGAATCTTGATGGTCAGGCCGGGGTCCTGGGAAACGATCTTCGCAACGTTCTCCAGGGACGGCTCCTGCGAGCGCAACTCTTCGGAAAGGCTATCGTAAATGGCGGGCGGGGTCGGTAACGCGTGCTGGCTCGTGATCAGTGCCTGAAGTTTCGTGTCGGTCAACAAATCCCTGAGACCCAGCGCGCGTTCCACCACATTCACTATGGTGTCAGAGTCGCACGGTTTGGAGAGGAACTGGTGGCTCGTGCCAAGCAGACGAAACGCGCTGTCTTGATCCACTTGCCCCGACAAGATGATCCGGATTACGCGCGGATCCCGTTTCTCCACCTCGGCTAGCAATTCCGCTCCTCCCATCTCGGGCATACGCATGTCCGAGACGATGACATCGACGGGTGTCATCTCCATCTGCTCGAGCGCGGTTCTGGCGCTGTCGGTAAAAATCATTTCCCACTTGCCCCGCATGACGCGCAAACCGCGGCGCAGACCCTCCAGGACTTTCCGCTGATCATCGACAAAAAGGATGCAAGGTTTCATTTAAGCGGCCACTTCGGACAGGTCCGGATCAACAAGCGGCAGGCGAATGATGAACTCGGTGCCTTCGCCTACTTTGGATCGGAACGTAAACGTTCCACCGTGTTTCTTGGTGATTATGGTGCGCGAGATGGCCAAACCCTGGCCGGTTCCCCTTCCGGGTTCCTTGGTCGTGAAGAACGGCTCGAAGATCTTATCGTGGATCTCCTTGGGAATGCCGGTACCCGTGTCACCGATACAAATCTCGGCCCAGCCCTCTATCCTGCGCGTGCTAACGGTAATCCGACCCTTGGATTCATTACCGCTATCTTCGATCGCGTGTGCGGCATTGACGATGAGATTCAAGACAACTTGGTTGAACTCTCCTAGCAGGCACGGAACCAAAGGCAGCGTAGTGTCGAGGTCGGTTTCCAACTCGGCGGCGTATTTCCACTGATTCCGGCAGACCGTGATGGTGGTGGTGATTGCCCTGTTGAGGTCGGCTGGATTTTTCTCATCAGTGTTGGGAAACGAGAATTCCTTGATCGCTTTCACAATTTCGGCGATTTGCTCGAGGCCCTCTAGAGATTGATGGATCGCGGCCGGGATATCTTCAGCAAGGGAAACCATGTCCGCGGCCTCGACAGCGGCGCTGGCTTCCGCGACGGCATCGTCGAGCACATTGTCGGCGGTGGCAGCCTGAAGCAGATTTCGGTGCTTTTCCAAGACTGCGGAGAGGTCCACGAACGCGCTTTTAAGAAAACGGGTGTTGTCGCTGACAAACTGTACCGGTGTGTTAATTTCATGAGCGATACCTCCGGCCAAGGTGCCCAGGGCCTCCAACTTCTGGGCCTGGCTAAGCTCCCGCTCACGGCTGAGCGCACGCTCCAGTTCCGCTCGCCCGGCTTCCGCGTTCTTACGCATGGTAATGTCACGGACGTGGCCCGTAAATGTTTGCTCACCATGGACAACCATTTCGGAAACCGACAGCTCCAGGAGAAAAGTCGAACCGTCTTTTCGGCGCCCCGTAACCTCTCTTTGCGTGCCTATGGCCTTCGGAACTTTGGTCTGGAGATGGTTGGAGATGTAGGTGCCGTGGTCGCGTGCAAACTCTTCGGGCATGAGTACATTGACCTTCTGCCCGATTATTTCCGTGAGTTCGTAGCCGAACTGGACCAATACAGCGGGGTTGGCGGAACGGACAATACCTGCCAGATCGATCGTAATGATGCCGTCCGACATGGTATCGACGAGAGTACGAATCCTCTTCTCACTTTCCTGTAATTCCAATTTCGCTCTTCGTCGCTCTATGGCGTTGTTCCTGAACACCTCGACAGCGCTGGCCATGGCACCGATCTCGTCCGCTCTCCCGATAAAGGGAACAACGATCTCGTAGTCCCCGTCAGCCAAGGCCGCCATGGTTTGACCGAGCTTTGCCAGGGGGCCCGTCATGCGCTTTTGCGAGAAAGAGATGAATCCGACAATTACGGCAATGAGCAGAGAGGCAAATCCTATCGCGGAAGCAATAACCAGATTGGATGTGATAGAAACAGACTCATAGACCTGATCTCCACTCGCTTTGCGAGCTATCAACAGCTCCGACTGGAGATCTGCAATGGCTTTCAGCGCGGCTTGGTCGTCGATCTTTACCGCCGCGTCGATTTTCGAGGAGGCAACCCCATCCGCGGCGAGGCCCTCAACCACGCCGATGGAAATCCCGGTGCAAACCAGGACGGCGGCCAACACCGTGGCGAGTGTTTTAATCTTCATGGGCCTTCAACCGACAAGGCGCGGGAGCCACACTGGATGAAGTCCCCATGTCACGTCACCAACTTCGACAGGATTATTTCAAGTCGGCGGTTAGCCGGATCCACGAGGCCAAATACATCATTGGGAGTTTTGTCGTGGATTTTGCGGCAGGTATATGATCCGCTAATCCGTTGTTTCGTGTCGGTATTTTGAATTAGCCATACCACCAACCCGTCGAGTATTTGCCCAGAATTGACGAACACGTCGCTTGGGGTGACCAGCTCGTGCTCAACATTGTTCGAACCGATCTCTGCGAGATGGCCAGCAATTGGGAAACTCGATCCCAATCTCTCGAGCATGCGGCGACGGCGCATGACGCTGTCGAAAACATCGCTTGGCATTTTGCCTTCGAAGCTCTTTGGCGGTGTTGACAAAATCGTTTCGCGCCGTGAAATGTCGTCTGACACCACTCGGGCGACCTCGATCAGGCTATCGTTGATATTGACCCAGAGCGCGTATACGTGGCTGGGAGTTAACCCCAAGTTGCGGACGCCTGCTTGCCCAGGGTTCAGGACCACTCCACCCAGCATCGCTGCAGCTATGATCGATCTTATCAACATTGAAACCGCTGTCGTCAGGTTGGTGCCGAGAACCAGGTGATGCGATGGCAGGTCTGCACAGTGCACAATGGTTTGTGGCGCACCCTATGGCTGCGAGCTGGTCTATATCAACCAAAGATAGTAAAAAAATAGTTATCACTACCAGTAAATGTATTCCTTATGTTTGTCTGGACATTGGCCTGAGCCCATCCAGGTGCCATTGCGGATGAGTTGTAGGCCTACGTCGTCCCATCTTCCTTGAGCATTTCGAACCGAACTTTGCGCTATAGCGGCGGACCGGCTCGGCGTTGTTTCGTCAACAATCCGATGAGCAACGCGCGCGTCAATATGGCACACAAAAGTATGTCAATAATATCCAATTAGGAGAGTGCATTATGCAATATTACACATAGTAGGGGAAACTTAACTAACGCCACCATAATGATGAGTACGGACAGTTGGAGCCGTGCGCGCCGTGACGATCAAGGTCCGCGTAAGCGTCTTACGGCATGCCGATCTCCGCTCCGCGTAGCTTTGGACGCGGGCGTAGGTTAGTCGCTAAGGGTATTTGACGATGAAGCTCGTGGCTGAGTCTGCGCAAGAAGTCTGCGACTTGGTTGCGCGCGAGCTTAAAATCGGTATCTCGCTGTTGGTGGAGGACGGCAAGGTCATCGCTTCGTCTGACCGGAATCGGGTCGACAGCACGTATGGCATCGGTGCAAGCATTATGGCCGGTGAGATCACCGAGCGCACGGTCACCGCAGAGGAAGCGGCAACGAGCGATGGCCTGTACGAGGGTTACAACATCGCCCTGGACTATGGCGGTCAGTGTGTCGCCTGCCTTAGCATAGATGCGCCTCTCGATGTGGCCACACGCTTTGTGCATGCCGCGAGGCACTGGATCCTGTCTCACCTCGAATCCGCGTACGCCGAGCAAATATACGATGACATGCTTGAAGGGCAGGTCAGAGTGCACACCGCCGACATCGAGGCCGACCTGACAGAACGGAAGCGCGCGGAAGTGGCCCTGCGCGATTCGCAAAGGATGATGCGAACCGTCATCGACAACATCAGCCAGGGGATCACCCTGTTCGACGAGGATATGAAGCTTCTGGTGTGGAACCAAAAGCTTCTCGAGTTATTGGAGTTTCCCCCTGAGCTGGCGTACGAGGGCGCGCCGCTGAGCAATTTCTTTCGCTACAACGCCGAGCGTGGCGAATATGGGCCGGGCGACATCGAGGAACAGGTCGCCAGCCGGCTGGCCAAGGCACGCCTTAAGGAGCCGCACGCTTTCGAACGCGACCGGCGGGACGGCGCCGCCCTGGAAATTCGCGGCACACCGACACCCGACGGCGGGTTTGTCACCACTTACGCCGACATCACCGCGCGCCGGCAGGCCGAATCCGCGGTCCGGCAAAGCGAATCCAGGCTACGGGCCATTATGGACAACGTGGCCGATGGGATTATCACGATCGATGAAAACGGATTGGTCGAGGCGTTCAATCGAGCCGCCGAACAGATGTTCGGATACGCCTTCGAGGACGTGCATGGTCAGAACATCAAGATGCTCATGCCCGAGCCATACAGCAGTGACCACGACGGTCATCTCCAATCTTATCGTGAGTCGGGGCAGAGCAAGTTGATTGGCGGTGGGCCACGTGAAATCGTCGCTCAACGCAAAGATGGCTCGGTCTTTCCTATCGACCTGGTGGTCAGTCAGATGTCGTTGGGCGACAGACGCGTTTTTGTTGGCATCATTCGGGACATCACGCGGCGCAAGAAGGCGGAGAAGGAGAAGAAGGAGCTGGAGGCGAATCTGCTCCAAGCGCAGAAATTGGAGGCACTGGGTACCCTGGCCGGCGGTGTGGCGCATGAAATCAACACGCCGGTACAATATGTCGGTGACAACATTCGATTCCTGCAGGACTCGTTCGGGGATTTTGTTGCGGTCTTGGACAAGTGCCTCGCGCTCGCCGACACAGCGAGGTCCGCTGGTCAGTTCGCGGAACAGATTGCGGCGCTGGAAGAGGCTATGGAGGCGGTCGATCTGAAGTTTCAACTGGACGAGGTGCCCACTTCCCTACGTCAGACCTTGGATGGCATCGACCGCATCCGCGAGATCGTCCTGGCCATCAAGGAGTTCTCTCACCCGGACGTGAAGTCGAAAAGCGCCGTCGATCTCAACCGCGCTATCGAGACCACCATCACCGTCAGTCGCAACCAATGGAAGTATGTGGCTGATTTGAAGACCGACTTCGATACCGCACTGCTGCCGGTTCCCTGCTTGCCTGGCGAGTTCAATCAGGTCATGCTCAACCTCATTGTCAATGCTGCCCACGCCATCGAAGCGGCTGGCCGGGCCGAGCCGGGAACCATCACGATTGCCACACGGGCCATCGACGGCTGGGTCGAGATTCGCGTCAGTGACACCGGCACTGGGATCAAAAAGAAAAATCTGCAACGCATCTTCGATATGTTCTTCACAACCAAGCCGCCGGGCAAGGGAACCGGCCAGGGCCTGGCGATCTGCCATACCATCATCACTCAGAAGCACGGCGGCACCATCACCGTCGAGTCCGAGGAAGGCACGGGCACCACCTTCATCGTCCGGTTGCCGATCGCCCCTGCAGATGCCGCTCAGACCGCCATAGCGAAATAGGTAATGCGATGACAGCTTCTCGGATCCTTTTTGTAGACGATGAACCCAACGTCCTGACCGGTTTGCGACGTATGCTGCGGGCTAAGCGTGACACCTGGGATATGAACTTCGTGAATAGTGGCGCCGAGGCATTGACGTTTCTGGAGGCGTCCCCGGTTGACATCATCGTCACAGATATGCGTATGCCCGGCATGGATGGGGCGGAGCTCTTGACCGAGGTGCGGGCGAAGCACCCGGCGACGGTGCGCATCATCCTCTCGGGTCAATGCGATCAGGAAACGGCCCTGCGCTCGGTCGGCCCAAGCCAGCAGTTTTTGTCAAAACCGTGCGACGGGGTCGTCCTAGAGGACGTCATCACACGCGCCCTCGGTCTGCGTTCGAGACTGACCAGCGAGAAAATTCAGGCGCTGGTTTCCAGCATGCCGTCGCTGCCAAGCCCGCCCAAGGTCTACATGCAGCTAGTGGAATTGCTAAAGACAACGGAGCCGAACGTTCGCGCCATCGCAACGCTTGTTTCCAACGATGTGGCGCTGACCGCGAAGCTGTTGCAGCTCACACGTTCGGCCTATTTCTGCATCAATTGGAACGTTCGCACGCCGCAACAGGCAATCGACATGATCGGCCTGGATGTTTTGCGCGCCCTGGTCCTCAATCACAGTGTTGCCTCGCAGTTCTGCGACGATGACGGTGTGCATGATGTGGTTTGGCGCGAATCCCTTTCCTGCGCCGCGATGGCCCGGACCATCGCTAAGGACGCCGGCCAATCGCAGGAGCAGATTGACGACGCTTTCATAGCCGGCCTCCTCCACGACGCCGGAATACTGATTCTCTCGACGTGGTTCGCCGACCAGCACCGGACCGCCCGCGAGATGGTTAAAAGGGATGGGATTAGCCTGTCCGAAGCAGAGCGGAAGGTTTTGGGTGCAAGCCATGCGGAGATCGGCGCCTATCTGTTCGGGCTGTGGGGGCTGCCGGATGCCATCGTCGAGCCCGTCGCCTTCCACCACGAGCCGGCGCAATGCATCACCCGTGCCGTGACGCCGCTGATGGCAGTCTATGTGGCGAACCAACTGATATGGCTGAATAGCAGCGATCTGGTATCCGAGGAAGCATTTCGCAACGTGCTCGATATCGATTATCTGACCCAAATTGGTGTCGTTGATCGGTTGCCCAGATGGTTGAATATCCGCCGAGATCTAGATGCGGAGGCGGAGCCCGCATGAACGAACAGATCCTTCTGGTCGACGACGAGCCTAATGTTCTGTCAGGCTATTGCAGGCATCTGAGAAGGATGTTTGCTCTCTCGACCGCGACCAGTGGCGCCATTGCCATCAAGGTTTTAGCGGATGACGGTCCGTTCGCGGTGGTCGTCTCCGATATGCGGATGCCAGGCATGAACGGTGTCGAGCTTCTTGCCGAGTTCGAGAAGCGGGCGCCGGATACAGTGCGCGTCATGCTGACCGGTAACGCCGATCAAGGCACGGCGGCGAAGGCCATCAACAAAGGCCGTATCTTCCGTTTTCTGGCCAAGCCGTGCACGCACGAAGACCTGGCACGTACTATCGAAGAAGCCTTGGCGCACCATCGCCTGCTCAACGCCGAGAAGGAGCTGTTGCAGCGCACCTTGGGCGGTGCCGTGAAGGTTCTGGTCGACGTTCTTGCCATTGTCGACCCGGAATCGTTCGGCCGTGCAACGAAGTTGCGCGACTGGATGCGCAGGGTCGCCGCCGAGCTAAAGTTGCGCAACCTTTGGTCCTTGGATTTGGCGGCGATGCTCGCGTTCCTCGGATACGTGACCGTTCCCGCCGAAGTGATCGCAAAGCACCGCACCGGTGACGAGTTGACCGAATTCGAGCAGAGTATGTTCGATAAAGTGCCCGAAGTTGGGCGTGATTTGATCACTAATATTCCTCGTCTGAAGCCGGTGGGGGACATGGTTTATTTCCAGCGCAAGGGCTACGACGGCAGCGGATTTCCAGCCAACGATCTTGCCGGTGATAAGATCCCGATCGGCGCGCGCATCCTGCGCGTTCTGGTCGACCTCATGGAGGCGTCCAAGGGGCAGCCGCCCGGCCCGGCCGCCTTCGGCGCTTTGGATGCGAATCATAAAGAATACGACCCGAAAGTCATGCATGCCGCGCGCACGTGCCTGTTCCAAGAGGCATCGGCGGACGGCGAAGAGCCGTTAGAAGGCGTGGTTCTCCTGCGGCCCATCGCCGGCCTCGTTGTCGGCCATTGCCTTGTGTCCGACATAAGGACGGTTTCCGGGAATCTGGTTCTAGCCAAAGGTCACGTGATGTCGGAAGCGCTGGTCGCCAAGATCCACAACCTAGCAAAAGTCCACAAACTGGCTGAACCGGTCATGGTGACCCTTTCGGCCCCGTCCGCCTAGTGGCTAATCGTACTTTCCTAGCGCATCAATTGTCTGTCGGCAGCGACTGCTTTCAGAGGATGACGCGCTGCTACCGATGAGTAGCTCAATTCGTGACAATTCCCCCGCGAAGAATGCGCTCTCCACGCTGACGAGAGGCGCCGTGTTGAGCGGGCTGCTCGCGCACCTTTGGGCCTGCTGATGCCCTTGTCTGGGCGCTGTTGCGGCTAAGTGTCCATCCAAGAAAGGAGTGTTGAGTGAAAGGGAGGTTTGTGATTCACCGAAGTTTGGCAACAAACGGAGGATCGCATGGCCTGGACCCCTTTCACTCAACACTCCTTTCTTGGATGGACACTGAGGGGCCAGGAGCGGGTGGTCGAACTTCTTGACGCCGTGGTGGCCCTGCGCCCGCACCTGTGTTGCGACACGCGCGTACACCTTCGCTGGGAATTGTATAATCTCTCGGCCGAGGAAGAGATCGCAACATGGCTTGCCTCGGGGCGCATCGACCTATTGGCATTCAATGACCATTTGGCGTCTATCCTCGAACGCATCGGGGACCGCTCCAAACTCAACAGGTACCTGCAGCGCACCGGCATGCGGGCCAACGAGTTCAAGATCCTTGTCCGCGGCCTCGGGGCCAGGGGCGACGAAGTGCCTGCGGCTATCGATCGGCTGGCGGCCGTCGCGAGGGAAAACGGGGTTGTCATGGCGTCGCACGACGACGAAACGCCGGATATGCGCCGCCGCTACAGTGCCATAGGCTGCACCCTTTGCGAATTCCCCGTCGATATCGCGACCGCCGATACAAGTGTGGAGCTTGGTGATTCCGTCATCCTGGGAGCTCCCAACGTGGTTCGCGACGGAAGCCACTGTGGCCGGCTTCATGCCGCGACATCGGTGGCCGAGGACCGCTGCAATATTCTGACGTCGGATTATTTCTATCCATCGTTGTTGAAGGCCGTGTTCATTCTTGTCGAGAGTGGGAATGCCGATTTGCCGGCGGCTTGGCGTCTCGTCTCTAGTGCGCCCGCCCGCGCCGCTGGACTGACGGACCGTGGCGACATCGTGGAAGGGAAACGGGCCGACATTGTGGTGGTCGACGACAGCAATCCCACGCTGCCGCGGGCAACGGGAACTTTCGTTGCCGGCCGCCCGGCCTATGTGACGAGACTTGGCAGGGCCTGAACCAGCCTTCCGCACCCGGTCAAGCGGGTCGTTCAACCGTGAGCGGTCATAAAAGAATCACTCTCTCTCCATCACGGTGACATCTCGGACCCCTAAGTTCGAATCATGATCAGATTGGCATTTCGATAACCAAAACAAATTCGAAGTCTATGGGGTACGGCAATGATTGAGCTTGACAACGTGAGCGTGACCTATCCGGCTGGCGTTCAGGCCTTGATGCCCACCGAGATTACCTTCGAGGCTGGGCAGTTCACAGTGCTCCTCGGGCCTTCGGGTGCCGGAAAGTCCACGCTTTTGCGCAGCCTCAACGGATTGGTACGACCGACAACGGGCAAAGTTATCTCGGCTTCGGCCGGAAATATCGCGAACCGCCGGGCACTGCGTCAACATCGGCGGCAAACTGCGATGGTGTTCCAGCAGCACCAACTCATCGGTCGTCTCTCGGCAATTGGTAACGTAATGATCGGGCGGTTAGCCTATCACTCGACCTGGCGAACGCTGCTATCGATACCGGTGGCGGATCGTCGTATTGCCTTCGAGTGCCTGGAGCGGGTGGGTCTTCTGAAAGACGCTCTGCGACGCGCGGACCAATTGAGCGGAGGCCAGCAGCAGCGAGTCGGTATTGCCCGAGCCTTGGCTCAAAAGCCGTCCTTGATCCTGGCTGACGAACCCGTTGCTAGCCTCGATCCTGCGACCGCAACACGCGTTCTCTCGCTGCTGCACGATATCTGCCGTTCGGACAAAATACCGGCGATTGTTAGCCTGCATCAGGTTCAGCTTGCCAAGAAGTTTGCGGATCGGATCGTCGGCATCGCCGCAGGTTCAGTGATCTTCGATGGAACAAAAGAGATGCTGGGCGACCGCAACCTCAAGCAAATTTATGGCCGCCCGGCAGACGATAACCCATTTGTCCCGCCAAAAGCTCCCGCGTCTGTGGGAGCCCTAGCCCTTGCAATGGAGTGAAATCATGCGACTTCTGAATACGATTGCCTGTGCCTTGACCCTCGGTCTGCTGACCAGCGGCCCCGTGCTGGCCGCGGAGGCAAATCCCGATGTTCTGCGGATCGCACTGCTGCCCGACGAAAATGCGGCAACGATCATCAAGGACAACAAGCCGCTCAAAGACTATCTGGAAAAAACGCTGAACAAGAAGGTCCAACTGGTCGTAACGACCGACTACTCCTCGATGATCGAGGCCATGCGCTTTGGCCGTCTTGAACTGGCCTACTTTGGGCCGCTGTCCTACACCTTGGCCAAAAGCAAGAGTGAGATCGAGGCCTTTGCCGCGCGCATGAAGGGCGGGGAGACGACCTATCAGGCCGTCGTGATAGGTAATATCGAAAAGGGTATCGCGAAAATCGAGGACGCCGCCGGAAAGGATGTGGCCTATGGCGATACAGCCTCGACGTCGAGCCACCTGATCCCGAAATCGATGCTCCGGGCCCATGGGCTAACGGAAGACAAGGACTATAAGCAGCATTTTACCGGAGCCCACGATGCCGTCGCACTAGCGGTGCAGAGGGGCAACGCCGTGGTCGGAGGTCTCAGCAAGCCGATTTTCGAAAGTTTGGTTGAGCGCAAGATCATCAGCCTCGACAAGGTGCGTGTGCTCGCGGTGTCCAAGCCTTTCCCGCAGTATCCTTGGACCATGCGCTCTGATCTTAATCCTGAGCTCAAGGAGAAGATTCGTACGGCCTTCTACGAGCTCAAGGATCCAAACATCTTGAAACCTTTCAAGGCCGACGGCTTCGCGCCGATGAGCGACAAGGATTACGACGTGGTTCGTGAACTTCAGGCGGCACTCGGTCTCGGCGCGGGGTCTTAGAAAGGCGGTTGCAATCTATCGAAGACGGGAGAACGGCGTTTTGAATGAAAGGTCGCATTTCCCGTCTTCGTCTTTATAACGAAAGTATGAGTTGGTTTCGCATGACAACCGAAAATATCACCTTCGCTTCTTTGCTAGAGGCGGAGCGGCGTTTATGGCGCAAAACGGCGCTGTTCGTCGCCATTGTTTTGGGTGCGGTTCTGCTGAGTGCAGGCTTGACAGGGCTGTTAGACCTGCGACGGCTCGGCGAAGGCTTGCCCGCGATTGGCATCTTGATCGGTGAAATGTTTCCACCCAACTTCTCGGATGCCCGAAACTGGATCAGACCGATCTTCGATACGTTGGCCATGAGCATCGCTGGGACGGCACTAGCGGTCCTCTTATCCTTCCCTCTCGCATTACTTGCGGCGCGCAACACCACACCGAACATGGCAGTCTATCACGGCGCCAGAGTGGTTTTGAATTTTTTGCGCTCGATTCCCGAGCTCATTATGGGCGTTATTTTTGTGGCGGCGGTGGGTTTCGGAGCTTTGCCGGGCGTTCTTGCGTTGGGACTGCACTCGGCGGGGATGGTCGCTAAGTTTTTTGCGGAAGCGATCGAGCACGTCGATCATAAACCAATCGAGGCCGCCGAGGCCGCAGGCGCTTCGCATTTGCAGGTCATTCAATACGCGATCTTGCCCCAAGTTCTGCCGCAGTTCGCCGACGTCACGGTATATCGATGGGAGTACAACTTCCGGGCCTCCACAATCATGGGCATGGTCGGCGCCGGTGGCATCGGCCTCGAACTCATGTCATCGCTGCGCATTCTACGTTACACGGAAGTTTCCGCGATTTTGATCGCCATCCTCATCATGGTAACGGCGGTGGATGCGGTTGGCGCGGCTGTCCGCAAGGGCATGAAGTGAGGAACAGAACAGGTGAGATCCGTGTCGCCTAAGATCCTTGTCACGAACTGGGTTCATCCGGAGGTCGTCGACTATCTTGGAAATCACTGCGAAGTGGTTGCTAACAGAAGCCGAGAGGAACCGTTCACGCGCGAGCAAATTCTGGAGAAGGGGAAAGACGCTGTTGGTATCATAGCCTTCATGCCGGATTTCGTCGACGAGGCGCTCTTGGTTCGGCTGCCGAGCGTGTGTGTCATTGCTTGCGCGCTTAAGGGCTATGACAATTTCGATGTTGAGGCCTGCACACGGCATGGAGTCTGGCTGACTATTGTTCCGGATCTGTTGACCGTGCCGACAGCGGAACTGACCATCGGGCTAATGATCGGCCTGGCCCGGAAGGTCCTAGAGGGAGATCGCCAAATTCGCTCTGGGCGCTTCCTGGGCTGGCGGCCCATGCTTTATGGCTTGGGACTTGCCGGCAGCAGGGTTGGCATCGTCGGCATGGGGGCTGTTGGACAAGCGGTGGCGCAACGGCTGAGAGGGTTCGATGCTGAGCTGATTTACTTCGACGCGCGGCCGCTGTCGGAGTCGCGGGAACGTGAATTACACCTCCAGCGCTCCGTCTTCGACCAGCTTCTTGATGTCAGCGATTACGTCGTTCTGGCTCTACCCCTTTCGGAGCAAAGCGTCGATATCATTGACGAGCGGGCCTTGAGCCGCATGAAGCGGGGCAGCCTTCTAATTAATCCCGCACGGGGGTCGTTGGTCAACGAAGAGGCGGTGGCCGATGCGCTGGCATCCGGGCAACTTGCCGGATATGCGGCCGACGTGTTCGAAATGGAGGACTGGGCTCGTCCCGACCGGCGGCGCGGCATCTCACAACGCTTGTTGGCTGAACGGGAACGCACGCTTTTGACACCGCATCTCGGGTCCGCCGTCGACAGCGTCCGAAGGCAAATCGCCATGGAGGCGGCTCACAATGTCCAGCAGGCCGTTAAGGGGCAAAGACCGCGCGGCGCGATCAATGAGCCGGTCGAGCGAACGCGCCGAGTCGCTTCCTGAGAACCGACAAGCGTACATGTTCAATCTCCGCCATGTGAGATCCCTTGTTGCCGTAGTCGAATGTGGCGGCTTTCATGAGGCGTCGCGCCGCTTGCAATGTTCGCAGCCGGCGGTCTCGCAGCACGTTCGTAAGCTGGAAGAGGCGGTTGAAGCGGTGCTCGTGGTCCGCGATCGGCATCGCTGCCGCCCGACGCCTGAAGGGGAAGTCTTCCTGCCGTATGCGCGAAGTTTGCTGAAAGTCTCGGAGCGGGCTCGGACGGTAGTCAAGGGCCGCACCTTGACAATTGGAGCGAGCAGCAATGTGGGCACCTACCTTTTACAACCTCGGGTCAGCGCCTACCGACGAAGCGGTGGAGCCACCGTCAACCTCGACCTCTGGATTGGGCAGAATCCCGAAGTCGCCAATAAGCTTGAGCGCCATGAAATCGATGTGGCTATCATGGAGTGGTGGGATGGACGTTCCGGATTTATCGCCAGGCTTTGGCGCCAAGAGCCCTTAGTGGTCATCGTGCCGCCGTCTCACCCCTGGGCAGCGTTGTCCGCCATCACTAAGGAGCAGCTCTTTGAGGCACCTTTGATTGGCGGAGAACCAGGTACCGGAACCGGTCGCGTCCTGCGGGCGGCCTTCGGCGACGCGGCGGCCGACCTTCGTATCGGATTGCAGCTCGGCAGCACCGAAGCGGTAAAGCATGCGGTAAAGGCCGGTCTCGGTGTTTCGCTCGTGCTCGCCGGCACGGTGGTCGACGAGATCCGTGCGGGTTCGTTGCGTGCCCTGACTATGGACGGCACGCCCCTCATGAAAGACCTGTTCGTCATTCGGCATGTAGGTCAGCCCTCCGGTTTACCGGCCGCCCGCTTCGAGGAGCACCTTCTGGGTGAAATGCCTGCCGGCTAGCGCGCCATGCCGAGTGTCGTTCGCCCTGAAAAGGTGGTAGATTTGGGACTAGGCGCCTGGCAAAAGGAGTCTGCCATGGATGGCACCGGCGAAGAAGTTGAGAATGGCCGCTCTTAGCAGACTTTTGCCTTGTAGCGTCAATACCAGTATTTTCGGAGAATTGCCCGAAACCGAGAGATTTGGGCAGCAAATGCCGCTATCAAGAAGAAATCAGACATACACCTGGCGCCAACCGTAGCACCTGGCGCCAACCGTAGCACGCAGGCTTGAGTCTTCGCGGGATCGACCCGTCAGCTCGCCAGAGTCTGTAGAGTCCAAACCTTATCGACGATCCCTCCTCAAATCGGCAACAAACCCGATCGCAACGTGAGTTGGTTGCCTGCCGGCGATTTCGTATCAAATCGGCGACAAAACAAATTGCATCTTGAGTTGGTTACGAGCCCAGGATTATGGCTAGATTGGAGCAGCCCATTGCATCCAATTACGCTGGTGTATCCACACATCAGTGAGGAGGAAAATGGGATTCAATTTGAGCTGGTTGCGAGCCCACTATTATGGCTATGTTTGAGTAGCCCACTGCATCAATCTGTGTTGGGCTGCCCATACTTCTACGACGCGGAATATGGGATTCAATTTGAGCTGGTTGCGTGCCCCCGCAACCACGGATGCAGTAGAGCCGCCCTTCCAACTCGGAAGGCCGGCTTTCTGCGCTTTGGCCCTCGATCATAAAATGCAGGATAGCGTCAAGTTCGCCGTGAAGGGTGATTTGCATCTCACCCTGTTGTTCGCCAGGGGTTAGAACAACTTTGTCGATCAGCGAGCGGATTGCTTCGCCAGCGACCTGGGATGCCTTCGGCTGGTTCAGGGCGTCCATGAGGTTCGCTACTTTATCCCTGTATATGTCCGCTATGCCGGGATGTAGGGCAGGCAGCTCCGATGGCTGCTCCCTCAAACGTTCATTGAGATCGATCTTCTGTTTTTCGAGTTCGTCGAGGCGGTCAAGCAGAGCGGGCCGAAACCCGCCATCCTCAATGATCGTGACGATACCTTTGATCTTCTTTTCGACACCAGCCAAGAGCTTTACGTCGTGGTCGTAGGATAGGCGTTTCTCTCGCTCCTTGCGATTGGCCTCAGCCTGCATTTCACGGATCATTTCGCGCACAATCTGAGGGTCAATCAGCTTGTCTTTTAGACCGGACAACAGGCGTTCTTCGACGACTTGGCGTTTGATTGTGCGGCTATTGGTGCAGGTTCCCCGGTTTGTCCGATTGAAGCACCCGTACCGATCCTGGCTCACGACGGTATAGCGGCCGCCGCAAATGCCACAGGTGAGTAGTCCGGACAACAAGTGAACACGCCGTCGCGTGCGGGTAAGACCGTTACTTGAGGTTTCTTCGGATTGCCGGTTCTCGAAAGTCTCACTGATAGCCTTTTGTCGAACCTTCACTCGATCCCAAAGTGCTTGATCGACTATCCGCAACTCCGGTTGATCCTTGGTGATCCATTTGTCCGGAGTGTTCAGACGGGACGCGCGCTTGCCGGTGTCCGGATTCTTGATGTAGCGCAGCCGATTCCAAACGCGAGTCCCAACATAAAGCTCGTTATTGAGAATACCCGTCCCCCGCTTGGTATGACCTCGAACGGTCGAGCCGGTCCAACCTTTACCGCGTGGGCCGGGAATGCCTTCTGAGTTCAGTTCGCGAGCTAGGGAGCGTGGTGACTTGCCGTCCGCAAAATCACGAAAAATACGCCGTACAATGAACGCTTCCGCCTCATTGATGGTTAGCTCGCCGGTAATAGCGACACCGTCCGCATTGAGCTTTTTTACTACATCGTAGCCGTAGGAGTTACCGCCACCAGATTTGCCCGCCTCAACGCGACCGCGCAATCCGCGCCTTGTCTTGTCGGCCAAATCCTTGAGGAAGAGGGCGTTCATGGTGCCCTTGAGGCCGACGTGCAGATTTGAGACCTCACCCTCCGACAAGGTGAAGATCTTTACATCCGCAAAGGACATACGTTTGTAGATGCCGGCGATGTCTTCCTGGTCCCGGCTCAGGCGATCCAAGGCTTCCGAGAGTACGACATCGACCTTGCCGGACAGAGCGACAGCGATCAGTTCCTGAATGCCGGGGCGCATGAGACTTGCGCCAGACATGGCTTCATCAGTGTAACAATCGAGAACCGTCCAGCCTTCACGTTCCGCATACTCCCGGCACAATCGAATCTGGTCCTCGATTGAGGCTTCCCGCTGATTGTCCGACGAATAACGGGCGTATATAGCAACCTTAGTCATTCAGGCTTTTCTCCGCTGCTCCCGCCAGGGATATTATCGTTGGCCGCTAAATCGAGATACTCATGTACAGCCTGCCGCGCAATGATCCGGGCAATAGTGAGCAGGCGCGGATCCATCGGGTCTCGCTTTGCCATAAGCTCGTCCAGGTTGATTTCGTCATTTGCCGCACCGTTTGCACAGATAATCACCTTTACCCGATTCTTGGACTCCATCTTGCCTCCTTTTCCGAGCCAGCGGGCTCGCCCAAAGGAAACAAAAGAAACGATAGAGTGTCAATTATAATAACTTAATAATAACAATATGTTAGATATGTTTCAAGCCTAGTTTGTACGGCTCTCTCCTGTCCTTATCCAGCTCTATCCAAGTCAATCCTGTTGCGTTTCCTTCGAAGTTTCTTCGCACGGCAGAGCATTACGCGGCCTCGATGCGCTTGACCTTGATCTTTCTCTCCAAGTCACGCGACTGGGCGAGGTCGAAGGCCAATTGCATGCCGAGCCAGGTTTCCGGAGTAGAGCCGAACGCCTTCGACAGCCGATAGGCCATTTCGATGGAAATAGACGCCTTTTCGTTTACGAGGTTGGAAAGCGTCTGGCGTCCGACGCCAAGCCTCTTTGCCCCCTCGGTGACCGACAGTTCCAGCGGTCTCAGGCAGTCCTCGCGCACAATGGCGCCCGGATGCGCAGGGTTCTTCATCGCCATGTCAGGACCTCCTAATGATAATCCAGATAATCAACATCTACGGCGTGCCCGTCCTCGAACCGGAATGTCACCCGCCAATTGCCCGAAACCGAGACCGCATAATTGCCCTTCAGGCTGCCTTTGAGTCGGTGCAATCGAAAGCCGGGCAGGTCCATTCCATCAGGCCCGCTACTCCGGTCCAACGCGGTCAGGATACGCTCAAGCTTTGCGACATGGCCCGGCGCGACTTTCGCCGGGCGTCCGCCTTCATAAAGGGCTTTCAAGCCGCGGTGACGGAATGATTTAATCACTTATCGAGTGTACGGTGTCGGTCGACAGATGTCAATAATACATTAATCCAAGTTGCTGCTGTAAGGGCCAGATCACCACAGGATTGCGTTGGTTATTTGCTCTTGATGCGGTACTTGCTCTGGTCGGGGTATTTGGGAGTATATTGGGGTCCCATGATGGCTGGGCACAATATGATCGGATGAGTGGGTGATGTGGGGGAACAGTGCAATGGCTAAGCCGGAACTTGACCCGGAAATCGCCGATGAGGCTCCATGGTCGGACCAGATTACGGAGTATGACGAGCGGCATTTTGTAACTTACCTACGGCTCCTTGACGCTGCCTAGGAAGACGCGAGCGAAGACGATATGGCCCGAATCGTCCTTAAAATCGACCCTTCAAAGGAGCCCGAGCGTGCCAGGAAAGCGCTGGAGAGCCACCTTGCACGAGCACGCTGGATGACGGAGCACGGCTATAAAGACCTGCTAAAAGGTGAAACCTAGGTTTTTTCAAATCGTTATCAATGGTGCTACGCTCGTGTTCAGCGCTTGCAGCACATCGCCGAAACCCCTGTGCCTACTTTCGTTCCGAGAGCCGAGGCGCTAGGCCTTTTCCCTCGTAAGTAACGCTCCCATAGATCTTCCAAAAGCTCGCTCGCGGGCCAAGTCGCCTTTGGCCCATTTAGCATCGATCCCCGCCGTTGAATTCCTTCACAAGTGACCGCCACCCATGCGGCCTTGATTTGTGGCTTGTCTACCGGGAGCCGTTTCAGCCGGCAACCTTGGCCCGCGACTTTTTTCCCCTGGCTACGCCATTCCTCGCGAGACAAAAAAGCCTTGGCCTTCGGTCCTCCGCTTTGCTCCGGCCGCTAACGCGGTGCAGGCGTCTCCGCCCTCCGGCTTAACGACAGCCATCAAGGCCGCGATGGTCGCGGCTTCAAAAGCGGTAGAGTAGGGATGAAGCGCTACGACCCCTCACGGAGCCAAGTTTCTCCATCCCTCTCGCCGAACCGGACGTGCAGGTTTCCAAGCATCCGGCTCTCCATGCGTGGGCCGAGAGATTTCCGGGCCCACGGGTGTGCCTCAGATGGAACTGAGGGTGTTAAACGCTTTCCAGAACTGGTCAGCTCCGGGTCGGAACTGCTCGCCCGGGTCGGCATTCCATCCGTTCGGTATGCGGATGCCCCGGTGAGGGAAGCGCAAAGTGCCGCCTTCCCAGAGGAACCTCAATCGCGAAGATCGATCGATCCATCGCTGACGTTCCCCGCGGACGTTGAGGGTGAAGCGTCGACGCAGCCGTCGCCACGCCGTCTTTCGG
>Ga0114931_10000780_pt1 | contig 39727 bp, 30 predicted proteins | sample 2SBtaG_FD_89579 | JGI IMG/M metagenome (GOLD analysis project Ga0114931, IMG submission 89579) | Deep subsurface microbial communities from Kolumbo volcano to uncover new lineages of life (NeLLi) - 2SBTROV14_V59a metaG | ecosystem: Environmental > Aquatic > Marine > Volcanic | place: Kolumbo... | reverse complement strand
CCCGTGCCGCCCGTGCCGCCCGTGGCCGTGCCGCCGGTGCCGGCCAGTCCGCCGCCGCTGCCGCCGGTGCCGCCGCCGGTGCTGGTGCTCACGCAAGCGGTCCCCAAGCCAACGAGGCTGATCGTCACGGTTCCAAGTAGAAGCGCCTTCTTGAACATGTGCTGCTCTCCTTCCGAGCGCTGCCGTGGAGCGAGCGCACAGTGGTGCCGCTTCCGATGGCCAGCAGAAGCGGCCCTTCTAGCAGGGTAGGGAACTGTAGGCAACGAACGCCGCAGCGGTCGCGACCCCAAAAACGTAGCAGAATGTCACGAAATGGCGAAAAATCGTGGCGTTATGTCACAGTCCGGCGCTGGCGAATGTGGCATTTTGCTACGCATCTGGACCGGGGCCTCCGCTACTCTTCTGCCGTGAAAAGCCAGCTGGAGCCACCCCGTGGCACGGCATCGGGTCGCACACGGCTGCTGATCGTCGTGACCGGCGTGGTCCTCGCCTTCGCGTTCGTCAGTCTCGGCTTCATGGAGAACCACGCAGGTTCGCACGTACGCGGCACGCTCACCGCCAAAGGCGGCGCGCTCGGGCACTTCACCCTGTCCCCGAACTACTGCAGCTCGGGCTTCGAGGCAGGATATCTGGGCGCACAGCTGATGCATCGCGAGCAGCGCTGGCACTGGTATTTGACCGGTAGCGAATACGGGCGGCCAATCGTGCGCGTGATACAGGATCCGGAGCGGGGTCCGCTGCTGAGCGTCGCACTGCCGGGTCGGCCCAAGCCCGTCGTGCTGGATGGCTCGCACTGCCGCCGTTTCCAGGTCGTCGTGCGTCGAGCGCACGGCGCGGTCTCGATCGCTCCGGTCCATCTCGTCGCCGGCTCGCTGGACATCGACTGCGACGAGTTGTCGGGCAGCGCGCGCTTCCAGGACTGCTACTGAGCGGCGCCGCTGCCGGGTGCTAGGCTGCCAGAGCGACAATGGACGAGAAGTACATCGCCCTGGCCGTCCCGTTCTTCTTCGCGTTGATCGGGGTGGAGCTCTGGCTGCGGCGTCGCCAGGCCGAGCCCGGCTACAACTTCCAGGATTCGATCACGAACCTGTCTTGCGGTATCGGCCAGCAGGTGCTCGGCCCGTTCCTCAAGGGCGCGGGCCTCCTCGGCTACGTGCTCTTGTACAACCACGCCCGGCTCTTCAGCGTGTCCAGCCATTCCGTGTGGGCCTGGGTGGCGCTGCTGTTCGGGGTGGACCTGTTCTACTACGTCTTCCACCGCGCCAGCCATCGCATCAACGTGTTCTGGGCGGCGCACGTCGTGCACCACCAGAGCGAGGAGTACAACCTCTCGGTCGCGCTCCGGCAGAGCTGGATCGATACGCTGATGGCGCCGCTGTTCTATCTGCCACTGGCCGTGCTCGGCTTCTCGCCGCTGATGTTCGTCGGCATGAGCACGATCAACACGCTCTACCAGTTCTGGATCCACACCCGCGCAGTGGGAACGCTCGGGCCGCTGGAGTGGGTGCTCAACACGCCGTCGCACCATCGCGTGCACCATGGCGTCAACCCCGAGTACGTCGACAGGAACTACGCGGGCATCTTCATCATCTGGGATCGGCTGTTCGGCACCTTCCAGAAGGAAGAGCAGGAGCCCGTCTACGGCACGGTCAAGCCGCTGGCGAGCTTCAATCCGCTGTGGGCCAATCTCGAGTACTGGGTGCAGATGGCCTCGATGGCGCGGCAGAGCCGGCGCTTCATCGACAAGCTCGAGGTCTGGTTCATGCCGCCGGAGTGGCGGCCGGTGGATCTCGGCGGTCCGGTTGCGGTGCCGGAAGCCAGTCGCGACGCACAACGGAAGTACCAGCTTCCGGTTTCCCGCGGGCTTTCGGCCTACGTGGCCGTCAATTTCGTCATGGTCACCGTGGCGACAACCGTCTTCCTGTGGATCGCGGCCAGCGCGCGGATGAACGTGCTGGCGCTGCTGGGCGGCTTGATCCTGGCGACGGTCATTGCCTGGGGTGGGCTGTTCGAGTCGAAGCGCTGGGCGCTGCCGCTCGAGCTCGCGCGGCTGGTCGGCGTTGTTGCCGGGGTCGCGTGGCTCTATCGAGGGACTTCCGCGTTGCCCGTGGTCGTGGGCGCAACCGGGGCCGGCGTCCTGGCGCTCGGCCTCTGGGTCCTTGCGCTGCGACCGCGACCGCTCCGAGCGGGTGACGCTGTAGGTCCTGTGCGCACCTTGTGAGCCTACGCATCGCTCTCCGCCCGCACGTCGATCCGTGTACGATGACGGGCGGAGGTCGATGATGAGACTGACCCTGGTCCTGTCCCTGTGTGCCGTGCTCTCCGCCGGCGTCACGGTGGGCTGCGGCAGCAGCAGCAATGACAACGGCGGCACGGGCAGCGGCGGCAGCGGCGCAACGTCCAGCGGCGGCAGCGGCGCAACGTCCAGCGGCGGCAGCGGCGGTGGTACGGGCGGCAACCCGAACACGAACCCGGACGGTGGCCCGCCCGCGGGTAATCCGGATGGCAAGTGTGCCGTGCCGGCCGAGGCGCAGGCCGCGGATACCTCCAACCCCGATCACGTCGTCGGCACCGGCACGCCCGCGAGCTGCACATCCGCGGCGTTCGTCGCCGCGGTCGCCAAGGGCGGTGTCATCACCTTCGACTGCGGTCCCGATCCGGTCAAGATCACGCTGACCGCGACGGCCAAGGTCGTGAACGACACCGGGCCGGAGATCATTATCGACGGCGGCGGCAAGGTGACGCTGAGCGGCGGCGGCAAGCGCCGCATCCTGTACATGAATACCTGCGACCAGGCGCAGAAGTGGACCAGCTCGCACTGCCAGAACCAGGACAGCCCGCACCTGACGGTGCAGAACCTGACGTTCGTCGACGGCAACGCCACGGGCGACAAGTCTCCCGACGCGGAAGGCGCGGGCGGCGCCATCTTCGTGCGCGGCGGACGCTTCAAGATCGTCAACTCGCGCTTCTTCAACAACAAGTGCGAGCCCTCGGGTCCGGACGTGGGCGGTGCGGCCGTGCGCGTGCTCAGTCAGTACAACACACTGCCCGTGTACGTCGTGAACAGCACCTTCGGAGGCAAGGCGGGCTACGGCAACGTCGGCTCGAACGGCGGCGGTCTGAGCAGCATCGGTGTCTCCTTCACGGTCATCAACAGCCTGATCTCCGACAACAACGCCATCGGCAACGGCGCCAACCCGGCCAAGTCGGGCACACCGGGCGGCGGCAGCGGCGGCGGCATCTACAACGACGGCAACACCTACACGCTCAGCCTGTGCGGCGTGAAGATGACCAACAACACCGCCAACGAGGGCGGCGGCGCCATCTTCTACGTGTCGAACGACGGCAGCGGCTCGATGATCATCAAGGACTCGGACCTGGAGAACAACCCGAGCAAGGGGTTCGAGACCAAGGGCTTGCCGGGCATCTTCTACAAGTCGAACAACGCGGCCCAGGTCACGAACTCGACGCTCAAGTAGTCAGGTGTCCCGTGTGGAGAGCATGCCTCCGAAGAAGGTGATCCGATCGCCGATGGTGACGTGCCCGTCGTCCCTCACGCGGACGAACCCTGTTGCGCACAGGTGAGTGCCCGTATCGAAGCTGACGCGGGACGGGCGTGGCGTGCGCGTCAGCGCAGACGGTCCACTGCCTGCCGGTAACGCTTGCGCACCAGTTCGCGGTCGCGGTGGCGGCCGTCTTTCACCACCCACTGTCCGGCCACCATCACATCGCGCACTGGACTGCCTTGACTACTGAAGACGTAGGCGTCGAGCGTTCGCTCGGCGGGACGGCCGAGGAGTACGGGGTGGTCGGGATCCAGTACGACCAGATCGGCACCGAGCCCTGGAGCGGCTTTGCCGACCGGCTGCGCGAGCGCCTGCGCGCCGCCCGCCAGAGCTGCAGCGTGCAGGAAGCTGCCGACGGACGGAGACGTGGCGCTGGCGAGCAGGTTGCGCTGCTCGCCAGCGAGCCGCTGGCCATACTCGAGCAATCTCAGCTCTTCCGCCACGCCGATCGAGACGTGGCTGTCGCTCCCGATGCCGAAGCGCGCCTGGAGCGGCAAGCGCCGCGGCACGGTGCCATCTCCCAGGTTGGCCTCGGTGGTGGGGCACAGGCCGACTGTGGCGCCGCTCTTCACGATCGCGTCGATCTCGGCATCGTCCACGTGTGTCGCGTGCACCAGGCACCAGCGCGCATCGACCGGAGCATGCTCGCACAGCCACGCCACCGGTCGCGCACCGCGTGCCGCGAGACAGGCTTCGACTTCCGCGTGCTGCTCGGCAATGTGGACGTGGACGGGCGCTGACGGGTCGAGACGCTTGATCGCAGTCACGCACTCCGCGAGCTCCTCGGGTGGCGCGGCGCGCAGGCTGTGCGGCGCAATACCGACGCGCAGGTCCGGCGTCTTCCGCAACCGCTCGACGGCGTCGAGCAGCCAGGCAGGACTATTGGCGAAGCGGCGTTGAGCGGACTCCGGAGGCGCGCCATCGAAGCCGCTCGCGGCATACAGCACCGGCAACATCGTGAGCCGGATGCCCGTCGCGCGCGCCGCGGCGACAATGCGCTCGGCGAGCTCGACCGGATTGTCGTAGTCGCGGCCGTCCGGGGCATGGTGCAGATAGTGGAACTCGCCGACGGCGGTGTAGCCCGCTTCCAGCATCTCGACGTAGAGCTCCGCCGCGATCGCCTCGACCTCGTCGGGGCCCAGGCGCTCGAGGAAGCGGTACATCGTCTCGCGCCAGGTCCAGAAGCTGTCGCCCGTTCCCGAAGCGTGCTCGGTCAGGCCGGACATGGCGCGCTGGAACGCGTGCGAGTGCAGGTTCGGCATGCCCGGGACGACCCAGCCGTGCACGGGTTCGGGGGCGCTGCCTTCGGGCGGCGTGCTCCCGACCGCGAGGATCGTCCCCGAGTCGTCGACGCTGACGAAGCCCGGGGCGAGCCATTCGCCGCCCTGCCGCAAGCGATCGCAGGCGTAGACCTTCATCGCGAGCCCTGCCGTGCGAATTCGAGCAGCTCGCCAACGAAGCGGCGCAAGAGCGAACGCAGCGCATTCGCACGAGGCTCGTCGAAGTCGTAGGGCGGCGTCTCGTGCATGTAGTTCTTCTGCGACAGCTCGAGCTGCAGCGCGTGCACGCCGCGCGCAGGCTCTCCATAATGCCGCGTGATGAAGCCGCCCTTGAAGCGCGCGTCGCGAACCGCGCTGTACTCCCGTGAGCTCGCAAGCACGTTGAAGGCGCGGCTCGCGAGCGCGTCGTCCGCGCTCGTTCCGGATGCCGTGCCGAGGTTCAGATCGGGCAGCACGCCGTCGAAGAAGCGCGGCACCTGGGAGCGTATGCTGTGCGCATCGAAGACGACTGCAATGCCGTGGCGAGCGAGCAGGCGCTCGATCTCTCGCTCGAGTTTCGCGTGGTAGGGGGAAAACCAGCGTTCGATACGCGCCGCAATCTCGTTGGCATCGGGCTCGCACCCCGGCCGGTAGATCGGCTGCTGGTCGAAAGTCGTGGTAGGCACGAGGCCGGTATTGTCGGCGCCGGGGTAGAGCACGTTGCCTGAAGGGTCGCGATTCAGGTCGACCACGTAACGGCTCGAGCGAGGGCGGAGCGTACTCGCGCCTAGCTCCGCGACGAATTCGTACAGCCGGGCTACGTGCCAGTCCGTGTCGGGTCGCGCGAGCACCGCGTCCGTCATGCGCGCCTCGATTTCCGGGGGGATATCCGTGCCGTCGTGCGGAAAGCTCACGAGCAATGGCGTATCGCCCTGCTGGAAAATCACCGGATCGCTCACGCCCGGAACCCTACCACGTGGGCTCCGGCGTCTGGCGCGCGCTATAGTCGCTCGCCATGAGCGACACGGTTCTCGTCACGCATCCCCTTGGCTTCCAGTGGCCGACGGGCGACCCGTTCCTGTTCTGCGTGCACCACGACGACGCCTACCCTGCGGCCAACGAGCAGATGGGCCCGGCCGCGTCGCTGTCCGGACGCAACCTGGGGCAGGACTTCGAAGGCAAGGACGGCTGGCGCATGTACCACGGGCAGGTGGTGCCGGGCTTCCCGCAGCATCCGCACCGTGGCTTCGAGACGGTGACCATCGTCCGGCGCGGCTACATCGATCATTCCGACTCGCTGGGGGCCGCGGCGCGCTACGGCCGCGGCGACGTGCAGTGGCTGACGACCGGCGGCGGTGTCGTGCACTCGGAGATGTTTCCGCTCGTCGATCGCGACAACCCGAACCCGCTCGAGCTGTTCCAGATCTGGCTCAACCTGCCGAAGTCGGACAAGCTGGTCGACCCGTACTTCACGATGTTCTGGGACGGCAACATACCGCGCCGGAGCTTCACCGACACAGCCGGGCGGAAGACCGAGGTGACGGTCATTGCCGGTGCGCTCGACGGCGCGACGCCGCTCGCGCCACCGCCGTCGTCGTGGGCGTCGCGTGAGGAGGCGGATGTAGCGATCTGGTGCCTGCGCATGGAGCCTGGCGCCGTGTGGACGATGCCCCCCGCGAAAGCCGGCACCGGGCGCACACTCTACTTCTTTGCCGGGCCGTCGATGAAGATCGCCGAGCGTTCCGTGAACAAGCCCGTGGCCGCGGCGCTACAGGCCGACGTCCCGGTCCGGCTCGAAGCGGGCGACGGCGAGTGCGAGCTCCTGCTTCTGCAGGCCCGTCCCATCAAGGAGCCCATCGTGCAGTACGGCCCGTTCGTGATGAACAGCCGTGCGGAGATCCAGCAGGCCGTGCTCGACTATCGCAAGACCGGCTTCGGCGGCTGGCCGTGGCCCAGCGACGACCCGGTTCATCCGCGCGAGGAGGGGCGGTTCGCCCGCCACGCAGATGGGCGCATCGAGCGCGCCGAAGGCTAGTCCCGCGTTACCATCGAAGCGATGGGTGCTTCGCACGCGCGGCTGCGCCGCGCACCGCGGGACTAGCAGCGTTTATTTGGGGCGCAGCAGCGCCCCCTCGGCTTCGCCGAGCCTCCCCCTCGACCGCTACGCGGTCGTCTAGCCCCTCGATTCAAGAGAATCGAGGGGCTAGTCCTACTGCCGAAATCTCTTGTAGCCGACGCCCGCCGCCGCTCCGCGGTACGCGTGGCGCTACTGCTTGAGCTGGAACTCGACCTTCACGTCCACGTCGGGCTTCACCGTGACGCCGAGATAGGTCGGCACGCGGATGCCGTAGTCGTGCATGTTGACGTACAGGAGACCCTCAACGCGGTAGACGCGCCCTGTGTTCCTGGCCTTGTAGCGGAAGTGGACGTTGCGCCCGACGCCATGGAGGGTGAGCCGGCCGATGGCGGTGCCCTTCAGCGTTGCGCCCTCGGTCGGGAACCGGAGCGCCGAGTGCCCGACCGAGAGCCGTGCGTCCGGGTAGCGGTCTACCTGGAGGTACTTTTCCTTCATGTGACGGTCCCGCAAGCCGATGCCGGTCTTCAGGTGCTGGAGCGGCACCTTCACCACCAGGGTCTTCTTGTCGTCGGCGATCTCCAGGTCGGAGGTCTTGCCGATGATCGTCATTCCCACGGGGCCCTTCGCCCGGAACTCCAGCCTGGAGCTGCCGGTTTTCACCAGGGCGGCTCCGGCGACGACCGCGGTGGTCAAGCCGAGCGCGACGGTCGCGGTGGGCAGCGTCGATCGGGCGAGGGAACGCATTCTGGGGCCTCCAGCGGCAGAAAGAACAATGAAAATGGTGGGGTGGGGACGGGCGCGTTCCAGCCGCTAGGCACGCCTGCGTTTGCGCAAAGGGGGGCGTAGGGCTAGCTCTACGAGCCAGGGCCCTGTGCGTATCCACCGCCGGGCCGGACAACCTTCTGCTTGAATCGGCGCCGTGTTTTTCTTGAAGATCCGGCCTCCGGGCAGCGGATAGCCGTAGAGCCCGTGTCCCACCGCATGCGCCAGCCCGCCTCTCCCGCCGCTCTTGCTGCCCTGCTCGCTGCGGGGCTCTCGGCGGCGACGGCACACGCCGCCAGCGCACGATGCGACGTGCTTGTCGTGCCGCCTGGCGATCCAGTCTGGGAGCGCGCGGCGCGCGACGCATCCACCCGGCTCGCCGAGCATCCTGCGGCGGGCGACTGCGAGACGGCTGTGGTGGAGGTGCGGGAAAGAGGGGCGCGCCTTGTTTTTACCACTCGCGACGGCCGGCGCGCTGTACGCCAGCTCGCGGGCCCGGACGAGCTCGGGCCCACGCTTGAAGCCCTGCGCGTCACGGGTCACGTCGAAGCACCCCCCTCGCCCGAATCCCGCGCGGTCGCACCGGCAGCGCCCGCGGCCCCGCGGGTGCCCGTCGATCGCACCCCCGCGCCGCACAAGCCGGCGGCGTCTCCGCCGGAAGAACACTCGGCGGTGCACTTCGGCGCCTCCGCCGGCGCGCGCCTCGGCGCTCATGCTCTGGTGAGCCCCCTGCTCGACGCGTTTGGCTCCCTGTCGCTCGAGCACTGGGAGCTCGGCGTCCTCGGTCAGTGGGAAAGCGGCTACCACGAGCTCGGGGGCGAGCTGGCAGCGGGGAAGCGCGCTTCGGGAGTCGATGCCGGCATCACGATTGGCCGCCGCGAACCGCTCGGCAGCGCCCTGTCCCTGCTCGCCGGAGCCAGCCTCGGCATGGCCGCGCTCGACGAGGAGACCGCCGAGCACAACCCGACTCAAGGTGTCGCCGAGGGGCGGGTCGGTGCCTACGTCGGCGCCGTGGTTCCGCAGCGGGGCTTCACGCACCTGCGCGCGCGGCTCGTGGGCGAGATCGTGCCGAACCACGTTGGGCGGACGCCGGAGAACACCAGCGGGGAGCCCCTGATGCCGTGGTGGGCCACTACGTTCACCGTCGGAGTGGAGCTCGGAAGGCCATGAGTGCGGCGCTGCGTCTCGCCTCCCGTGCAGTCAGCGACGCCGAGTTGCTGGAAGCGGTGGCCGCGGGCGACCTGGACGCCCTCGGCGTGATCTTCGATCGCTACCAGCCGGATGTGCGGCGCTACCTCGGCCGGCTCGGCATCCCTCGCGAGGACGTCGACGACCTGGTGCAGGCCACGTTCCTGGAGGTGGTGCGCGCCGCCAAGCGCTTCGACCCCGAACGCGCTGCGCGGAGCTGGCTCTTCGGCATTGCGACCATGATGGTGCGCCGCCACCGCCGCTCCGTATCGCGGGCACTCGCGCGCCTGGCAAAATGGGCGAGCCTGGCGCGCGACGAGGCGCCGGACACCCCGGCGGAAAGATTCGAGTCGAACGAGACGGGCCGGCGCTTCGAGCTGGCTTTCAATGAGCTTTCCACAAAGAAACGCGAGGTCTTCACGCTAGTTGTCGTCGAGGGCTTCAGCGGCGAGGAGGCCGCACGCGAGCTCGGGATTCCGGTCAATACGGTGTGGACGCGGCTGCACCATGCGCGGCGCGAGCTGCGCGCGGCACTCGAAGGGGGGACAGGATGAAGAAGCCAGCGTGCTCCAGGCTCTGGCAGGTTGAAGCGACCGAGGACGCGCGGCTCGGCGGTAGCGAGCTCGCCTCGTTCCGGCGTCACGCAGCGACCTGTCGCGTTTGCAGTGTGGAGATCGAACGCCTGCGCGAGCTGCGCGAGCTGGCGTTGGCGCTTCCCCATCTCGAAGCGTCCTCGCTCGAACACCGGCGACAGCGCCAGTCCCTGCTCCGGAAGGCCAACGAGTTGACGCTCGAGCCGCCGCCGCGTGTGTCGCGCAGGGCGCTGGGTGCCGCCGTGGTGCTCGCCGCCACGACTGCGTTGGCCGCCGGCGGTGGCTACCTGCTGCGTCCTCCGGCGCCATCGGCTCCGCCCGCGCACGCGGCGTTGCACGCGCCGTTGCCCGTCGCCCGGCAGGCCGTCGGGCGGCCTGTACGCGCGGCAGCGGCCAGCGAGCCCTCCGCTGCGCCTACAGAGCCCGCGACTTCCGCTGCGCCGCCCGCCGTCGTCGCAAAGGCTCCAGGGCCGGGCGTCCATCCCATGCGGAGCAGTGCGCCGCACGCGCGGCACGCTCCGTCACGGCACGCATCGGCGCTGCGGCACAAGGCGGTAGCCCGGATCCCGGACGCAGAGTCGGTGCAGCTGCCGCGCTCGCCGACGGCCGGCAAGGACTTCGCTGGTGCGATGAGCGCCTTCAACTCTGGCGACTTCGGTCGTGCCGAGCATCTTTTCACCGACTTCGTGCAGCACCATGCCGGCGACTCGCGCGCCGAGGATGCCGCGTTCCTGCGCGCCATCGCCCGCCAGCGCCGTGGCGACAGCGCGGGCGCCAAGGCACTCGCCCGCGAGTATCTCGTCCACTACCCCGGCGCGCTGCGCCACGAGGAGGCCGCGGCCATGCTCGGCCGGTAGCCGGCGGCGCGAGATTCGTTTTTTTGAAGGCGGGCAAGCCGGCGGGCGGAAATCGAATGATGCTCGAGATCACCGCAACAAGGATCCTGCATGAGTAGAATAGCTGGCGGCGCAACACGCCGTCATTTCCTCAAGGTGCTTGCAGCCAGTGCCAGCCTGCCGGTTCTCGCGAACTGCGGGGGACCCGGGGGCACCGCGCCGGCCCAGGTCGGCGATGTGCCGGCCGGCAACGTCGCCGACCTCCCCGTCGGAAGCCTGCACGCGCTCGGCTCGTCGCCGGTGTGCATCGGCCGCGACAAGAACGGGGTCTATGCGATGACGCTGACCTGCACGCACGCGGGCTGCAACATGGCGATCAACGGCAACGTCTCGTCGAGCGGCGTCCTCTGCACCTGCCACGGCAGCCGCTTCGACGCCGATGGCAACGTCCAGAGCGGCCCCGCCCACAGCTCGCTCCAGCACTTCGCGGTTTCCGCCGACTCAGCCGGCAACCTGACCATTCACGGCGGGACCAAGGTGAGCTCGGGCACGCGCCTCGAGGTGTAGAGCGGAACGCGCCGGATTCGTCTCGCTCGAGGTTGTGAGCTAGCTCCGCTTTCCAGCTTTCGGTGGCCGCGCGTTCGCTTCGCGCGCGAGCAGCGCGCGCTTGCGCTCGAGGCCCCAGCGGTAGCCTGTCAGCTTGCTTGTCGTAAGTGAGCACCGGAAACGCAGCGAAACACAGCCAGAAACCGGGATCGGCGGGCGTCGTCCATGAAAAGAGTTCGGCAGTAGTACTAGGCTCCTCGCCCGATGCGCTGGTTCGTGCGTGGGGACATCGACGGGTTCTTCGGTCTGGCGCTGGACAACCTGGTCCAGCTGCTGCTGGTCGACGCCCTGTGCCGGCATGTGCTCGGGTTCGACAACGCGCTGCTCTACGGCCACGTCATGCCGGGCATCGCGGTGTCGCTCCTGGTCGGCAACCTGTACTACTCGCGGCAGGCCGTCCGCGTGGCGCGCGCGGCCGGCCGCGACGACGTGTGCGCGCTGCCCTACGGCATCAACACCGTCTCGCTGTTCGCGTACATCTTCCTGGTGATGCTGCCGGCCAAGCTGGCCGCCGAGCACGCCGGCGTGGCCGATCCCGCGCGCGCCGCGTGGCAGGCGGGCCTCGTCGCCTGCATGGGCTCCGGGCTGATCGAGCTATCCGGGTCGTTGTTCGCCGAGCGGCTCAGGCGCATCACGCCGCGGGCGGCCTTGTTGTCCACACTGGCCGGCATCGCGCTCGGCTTCATCTCGCTCGGCTTTCTGCTGCGGACGTACGCGCATCCGCTGGTGGGCATGGCGACGCTCGGCATCGTGCTCCTGACGTACTTCGGTCAGGTGCGCTTCCGCGGCGGGCTGCCGGGCGGGCTGGTGGCTGTTGCGCTCGGGACGGCGATCGCCTGGCTTACCGGGCTGGCACCGGGTGCGAGCCTGGCCGGCGCGCACGCAGGACTCCATCTGCCGATCCCCGTCGTGGGCGATCTGGTGGCAGCGCTCGGGAGCGGCTACGGGCTCACCTATCTGTCCGTCATCCTGCCGATGGGGCTGTTCAACCTGATCGGATCACTGCAGAACATCGAGTCCGCGGAGGCGGCCGGCGATCGCTTCGAAACGGCGCCGTCGCTGGCGATGAACGGCGTCGGCACGCTGGCTGCTGCGCTGTTCGGCTCGTGTTTCCCCACTACGATCTACATCGGGCATCCCGGCTGGAAGGCGCTCGGCGCGCGGGCGGGCTACTCGGTGCTGAACGCGGCGTTCTTCACGGTCGTGTGCCTGACCGGAACGCTGGCGCACATCGCCTGGGCCATCCCCGTGGATGCCGGCATGGCGATCGTGCTCTGGATCGGCATCGTGATCAGTGCACAGGCGTTCCAGGCGACACCGCGCGAGCACGCGCCCGCCGTGGTCATCGGTATCCTGCCGGGGCTCGCGGCCTGGGGCGCGCTGATGGCGAAGAACGGCCTGAGAGCGGCGGGCTACGGAGCACCCGGCGGCCCGGTCTTCTCCGAAGCGCTGATCGCAGCGTTCCAGCGCTCGGACACCTGGATCGCGGGCGCGTTCGCGCTCGAACAGGGGTTCATCTTTGCCGCAATGATCCTGGCGGGCGCGACTGTGGCGATCATCGAGAAAAAGTTCCTTCACGCGGCGGGCTGGTGTTTTGCCGGCTCGGCGCTGTCGGCGGCGGGACTGATGCACTCGTACGTCTTCACGCCCGGCGACACCGCGCTGCACCTCGCTCCGGCGTGGCCCTGGGCGGCCGGCTACGCGGTGATGGGCGTCGTGTTTGCGCTCGCGCGTTGGATCACCGTTCCGGATGCGCCGCACTGACCAGCGCTTGCGCGCCGCGCGCCGAACGCCGAATGCGTGCTTCTCCCTGCTCCAGCGAGCTCTGCACGAGCCTCACCAGGCGCTTGAGCGCTGGGGTCGGCGGGCGCCGTCCCCGTGGCTCCAGCCTGAGGCCAGCGCGGTAGCCGCGCTCGCGGTCGCGCCGGCGGCCGAGAAGCAGCCAGGCGTTGCCGCCCTGACGCCACGCGAAGCGAAGCCGTGCGACGCCGTTCGGAGCGGCCCCGGGCACGATTTCCTCCAGAGTCCAGCCTTCGACGCCGCCCAGCCAGTCGTCGAGTAGCGCCCGCAGCGTTCGCGCTTGTAGCCACGGTTCGACACGGGTCACGCGCCCACCGCTTTGCCGGGCGAGCTCGGCGAGAGCGCCCGGCTCGGCGCTGGCGGCCACGCGCACGTCCGCGGCGGGGAGCGCCCCGAGAAGCGAGAGGTGCGCGCCGCTCGTCGCCTCGGGCCCCAGGCGGTAGCTGTGGCGGACGCGCCCCTCGGGATCCGCACGGCGGATGGCCTCTACCCATGCTGCAAGGACATCCAGGTCGCGCGGCATGCTGGCATCGAGCCATACGATCTGTTCGTGGCGCTGCTCGATGGCCCAGCGCACGTCGGCATACACCCGTGCGGGCCCGTGACAGCGCCTACCACGGCCGAGACGCATGCGGACCACCGGACCACTCTCCTGGACGAGGCCCCACTGGTACGGCGACGGGATCTCGTCGAGGTCCGCCAGCAGCAAAGGAGCGGACACACTCCCCGTCTCGAGTAGCGTTCCGAGCGCGGGCTCCGCGTCGTCGATGAGCACGTGATCGGCGGCGGCTTCCAGTACTGTTCGAGCCCGCCCCGCGCCGCGCCCGGCGACGACCAGCTTCGCGCCGGGGAGCCGCTCGCGCAACAACCAGAGACTGGCTTCCGCGCGCTCCGGGCGCGCTCCGGCCGAGCACCACACGACGAGCTCGGGGGCGCGCGCCACGATCTCGTCGAGGTCGTCGGCGCCAAGCGCCGCGCCACGCGGCGGCTCCGCCACGTTGTAGAGCTCCAGGTTCCACGATTGCCGGACGTTGCAGCTGTTCTCGGCGTAGGCCTTGAGCTGGGCGGTTTCCAGGCACCAGGGGCGCCGGCCGTCGCGGCGCTCGCGCTCCACGTCCACGGCCCCCAGGAGCACCGCGCACCGCCGCGTGTCCGCCGCGCGCCGCGCGACCTCGACGCGGCGATCTGCGACAGGTGCGTCCTGCATCAAGTACTCCTTGTGGAAGTACTCGAGCCGCAGCTTCGGGTGGCGGTAGTGACGCTCGGCGGAGCGGCGCGCCATCATCAAGAGGTCGTCGGGGGAGTGCTCCGCACTTTCCAGCAGATACGGCGTCTCGCCGCGGGCCAGGCGGAAGCCGGCCTGCTCGCGCTGGTCGTGGAGCTTTGCGCCCGGCAGCACAGCCAGCCAGAACAGGCAGATGACGTGCAGCCAGTCCGGATGCCTTGCGTCGAAATCGACGATCCAGTCGAGCGTCCTTTCCAGGCCTTCCAGCGTGTCGCCTGGCAGGCCCAGGATGAACGACGTCGTCACGGGTCCGACCTGCTGCAGCATCTCGACCTTGCGCTCGAACTCCTCCGCCACGAACGGCGGCTTGCCGACCGCGCGGCGCGCAGCGTCGCCGAGGCTCTCGACGCCCACGATGATCTCGTCGGTGGGGATCCGCGCGAGGACCTCGACCTGCGCGTCGTCGAGCAGCTCGGGCTTGAGGAAGTAGGTGAACCGGAGCGTGTGGTCGGGATCCGCAGCGTCGATGGCTCCGGCCAGCTCGGCGAGGCGCTCGGTGTGGAAGTTGATGGCCGTGTCGGCGAGCTTGATCGCAGTGACGCCGTGCTCGCGCGCCCAACGGAGATCGGCTTCGGTCGAGGCTGCCGGCACGTAGCGGAGCCGGCGTCCGCCGCCCATCCAGGAACAGAATCGACAGCGGTAGCGGCAGCCGCGGCTCGTCTCGAGCAGCATGAAGCTGCCGGGGCGGAGTACGCCGCTCCGGTACGGCGAGGGCAGGCGCGCCAGGTCCACGGGTTCGTCGGGCAGAGCGTTTTCCACGATCGTGCCGCCCGCGTCGCGCCAGACAATGCCGCGCACTGTCGACAGGTCGCGCTCTTCGATCAGTGCATCGCAGAGCTGGATGAAGGTGTTTTCTCCTTCGCCGATGGCCACGGCGTCGACCGCGGAGTGCGCTTCGAGCAGCTCCCGCGCGACGGGACCCGCGGACGGTCCGCCGACGACCACGAACGCTTCCGGTCGGCGCGCCCGCACGGCAGCGGCGAGCTCGAGCAGCGTGTCGACGTTCCAGCAGTAGCAGGAAATGCCGACCACGTGCGGCCCGGTCGCCACCACGGCGTCGGCCTCGCGCTCGCCAAGGTGGCGGTGGTCCCAGCCCACGTTGAAGTCGAGCAAGCGGATCGCTGCGCGCCCCTCCAGCCGTGCGTCGGCATCCGCGGCGGCCTTGATCGAGGCGATCGCGAGGTTGAAGCTCACGGACGCGAAGTCGGTCACCGATTCGAAGCCGGGCAGCTCCGACTCGCGTAGGATCGACGCTCCAACCAGCGTCACGGCGAGCTTGGTGCGCGCCTGTACCATGCCTCACGCCTCGCGGTTCAGGATGGTATCGGCTACGCAGAGCAGGAGGGAGCTCCGCCCCTCGACAGCGCCCAGCTGCTGCTTGGCGGCGTCCACGCGCTCGACCAGGAGTCGGCGTCCGGCTTTGGGCTCGATCCCGTTGTCGAGGATGTCGTCGCCGAGCCCGAAGGCGTCGCCGAGAGCGCGGCCATAGCTCGTGAGCGCCTCCACCGTCGCGGCGGGTGCGTCGAGCAGCAGCGCGGGAGTTCTGGCGGCAGCGCCGAACAGGACAGCGGTCTTCTGCTGCCGGATGCGCCGGCGCAGCGCTGGACCGCGCGGGCGCGCATCGAGGTGGAGCGCCTGTCCGCCGCACATGCCGGCCGCGCCGACAGCAGCGGTGAACCCGCGGATCGCCAGCAGGGCGCGCTCCGCCGGAATCCCGAGCTGCTCGGCATTTTCGCACACGAGATAGATGCCGTGGCACAAGAGCGACACGGAGCCGACAATCGCGCTCGACTCGCCCAACATCTGCTGCGTCGAAGGCCTCCCGCGGCGAAGCTCGTTGTCGTCCATACACGGCAGGTCGTTCAGCACCAGCGAGCTCTGGTGCACCAGCTCGATGCCGCAGGCACTCTTCATCAACGACATGGGGTCAGCGCCAAGGAACTCCGCGGCGGCTAGCGTCAGGATCGGACGCAAGCGCTTGCCGCCAGAGAGCACAGCGTGGCCCATCGCGCGGGTCAGCGAACGCGGGATGGTTGCGCCGCACGGCAGCAGATCCGGCAGCGCGCGGTCGATCGCCGCCCGCAGCCCGGCAAGCTCGGGGTCAATTGACAACATCTCGATGCTACCGCGCCCAGCCGGGCGTCGCGTGCGGAATCAGGGAGCCGACGTCGAAACCGGGCCCGGAAATGATCGTCGTCAAGTGCACGAAGCGCGTGCCTCTCTCCGGACGGGGACAAGCTCGCTCCAGCCGTGCACGTCCACGTAGCGACGCCACACGCCCGGACAGCCTGCATCCAGGGCGCAGGTGCGGCACTCGGCGCGCTTGTCGCGGGACAGGTCGTCCTTCAGCTCGCGGGTGGTCAGGTAGTAGGCCGCATCACCCTGCAGATCGACCTCCGCCTGTCGCTCGAGCAGACGCGCAGCGCGCGCGTCGCCATCGCCCGACATGCGTTCGAGATCGCCCTTCCCGAGCGTGGCCACTCCGCTCGACTGCCGCGTTTCGAACTGCTCGAAGTGCTCCTGCGCTCCGAGCAGCCGCTGGTCGACGCCGGTCATCGCGCAGACCGGCACGTCTGCCAGGTTGGTTCTCTCGATGGCGCTCGGGTCGAGGTCGCGGGAAAGCTCGCGGAAGCGCGCAGCCACGTCCGAGTAGCGGGGCATCAGCAGGTCGAAGCGCTCGTCACCGCCGCCCTTGGCCATCATCACGTTGAAGCACACGCGGTCGACGGGAAACGACGAGAGGTATTGGTGTATCTCGCGCAGGCACGGCAGATTGCGGCGGACCAGCACCGTACTGGTGTGCAGGTCGAAGCGCCGGTGCCGCTTCAGCGCGCCGAGCGTTGCGAGCGCCTTCGAGGACTGTGCGAAGGAGCCGGGCGTGCGCGTCAGCGAATCGTGCACGGCGGCGGTAGCTCCGTGGATCGAGAGCGTCACCTTGTTGACGCCGGCGGCGAGCAGCGCCTGGGCGTACTTCTCGTAGCCCAGCCGCCGGCCGTTGGAGATCACGCCGATGCTGCGAAAGCCCGCCGTCCGTGCCCAGCGCACGTACTCGAATAGCCGCTCGTTCAGCGTCGGCTCGCCGCTCGTGAAGAGGATCTGGTCACGCGCGGCGTATCCCTCGATGAAGCGGCGGATGTCGTCGGGGCTCTGCCCCAGCACGTGGCGCCGGCGGCCTTCGCGGTCGGACTCCATGCAGAACGAGCAGTTGTTGTTGCACTCGGCGCCGACCAGCACGTGGAGCATGTCAGCCCGTCACCGGCTGTAGGTCGTCCAGGCCGAACTGCTCCGCATAGGCGCGGGGCACACCCAGGCAGTGCGCGTCCTCGCTGCATCCGGCGCAGCGCGGCGCCTTCACCCACGGCGTTGCCTCGAGCCCGTAACCTGTCTCGCCCGGGTCGAGCTCCGGGCGTTGTCTTCCGGCTCGGAGCGGAGCCGGCACGACGCAACTCGGCAGCGAGGCATGCGTCGACGCCTGCAGTGACTCGACCTCGGTGCCGCCCTCCACGGCCGCGCGCGCGGCACACTCGATGACCGGGACCAGTTCCGGGTAGCGTACGAGGAGCGTTGCCGCTTCCGGGCTCCGTTCAGGACACATCAAGGTGGAGAAGTGCAGGCGCGGTCGATTCGGCCCCGGAAAAGTCCCGGGAAGGCGGCGCGCCAGGTCCTCGAGGTGATCGAGATTGAGGCTGCTTGCGACGACGTTCAGCGTGACGGCGTGACCCGCGGCCAGCAGCCGGCGGATGCCTTCGACGGCCTGCTCGACCTGGCCGCGCGTCCCCGTGCATCGGTCGTAGCGCTCGGAGTCGAGCGAATGGAGCGATACGAAGAACCCCAGCCCCGGATCCGCGGGTAGCCGGGCCGGGTCGTGCTTCTTCGCGAAGGGCACCGCGTTGGTCTGCACCTGCACGCTCCCGATGCCGGGCAGGGAGAGCGCGTGAGCCACCTCGTCGATGAAGTGCGGGCGGAGCGCCGGTTCGCCGCCGGTGACCACGAGCGACACGTCCGGAAGCAACCTGGCCACCGCCGTGAAGCAGGCGCGGAGCGCTTCCTCGTCGGGCTCGGCGTGGTCGGGCGCCGAGCAGAAGGGACAGGCCTGGTTGCAGGCTCGTGTTGCGCGCACCAGGACTTCCACGTGGTTGTCACGCGCGCCGCGCGAGCGCTCGACGTTCACGAACGGGAACAGGCGGCACAGATCGCGCTCCGGAACGCTCGAGCGGCGCACGATTGCAGCGTGGCCGGCGAGCTGCGCGGGAACGGCGTACTCCAGCCGTCCGAGCACGAGCACCAGGCGCGCCAGGGCCGTTCTCTCTCTGACTCCCAGCTTCCGCGCGCCGTCGAAGCCGAGCGTGAAAAACCGGGTCGAGGCGACGCCCTGGACCCCGGAGCGGCGGGGTCGTATGACGGCCACGAGCTCTGTCCGGCTGCCGGGCAGCAGCGTGACGCGCAACGCGCCGTCGGCGAGCACGGCATCACTGAAGCCGATGCCGCTTCGCCTCAGGCCGGCGCACAGCGCCACCATCCAGCGGTGTGAAGCCGGCACGAAGCCCAGCGTCCTGTGCTCCGGTGCTGCGTGCGCGAGCATGGCTTCGGGATCCTAGCGCAGCGCGGACGCGCGGACGCCCCGTCGGCCCCAGACTTGACCGATGTCAAGGCCTGGACATGATCGACGTCAATGCCCGGATGTGATCGATGCGTGCTCGGGGCGTGGCGAGGTGCGCGAACGCCACCGCGCCCTTGGCCGGCCGTTATCGCTGTGGTTGGATCGGCGAGAATTGGAACGAATTGCCGTGTATGGCAAGGGCGGCGTCGGCAAGTCCGTCGTCGCGACCAGCCTGAGTATTTCCTATGCCCAGAAGGGCAGGAAGGTGCTCCACGTCGGCTGCGATCCGAAGCACGATTCCGCGATACGGCTCCTGAACGGCGACGGCACGATCACCACGGTGCTCGATGCGTTGCGCGACGATCCGGACATGATGTCGACCGACCGCATCCTCCACGCCGGTCGGCTCGGCATCCAGTGTTGCGAAGCCGGGGGCCCCCAGCCGGGCCTCGGCTGTGGCGGCCGCGGAGTGGCGCGGACCCTCGAGTACCTGGACGAAATGGAGGTGCTCGAGGCCGACGGCTACGACGTCGTCATGTTCGACGTGCTCGGCGACGTCGTCTGCGGCGGCTTCGCAGCACCGCTTCGCCAGGGGTTTGCCCGGAAGGTGATCATCGTCATCAGCGAAGAGCCGATGGCTCTCTTCGCCGCCAACAATATTTCCAAGGCAATCAAGACCTACCACGACAACGGGGTCGTGCTCGGCGGCTTCGTCGCATCGCTCAAGAGCCCCGACGCGGATCGCGACATGCTCCAGCGCTTTGCCGAGACGCTGTCCACGAGCATCCTTGCGTTCGTTCCGCGGGACCCGCTGATCATCGAGGCCGAGAAGGTGCGCCGCACGGTGCTGGAGCACGCGCCTGATTCCGGGTCGGCGAAGGCTCTCGACGGGCTGGCACAGTCGGTTCTGGAGCTCGACCTCGACAACCTGCCGCTGCCGACGCCGATGGGCGAAGAGCAGTTCTTCAAGTTCATCAGCGGGTGACGATGGGCGGGCTGAGGACAGGTGCGTATCTCCCGGGCGCCCCGACAGGAGAGCAGCGTCAGAACTCCCTGGGGGGCAGGGTGGTGGCGCTCGGTCCAAAGAGCTGCGCCGCGCTCGCCAGATTGTTCGGGATCGAGGCGGCCGGCGAGCCCTACCAGGTCGTGTCGGCCGCATGGAAGGACCACTCGCTGGAGCTCGGGGTCGACGTGGGCGAGGACGAGCCCGCGGTGTTGTGTGTCGAGCGCCGCAAGCCGGAGTCGCGTGGACTGCTCAGGACACGCCATCTCAACGTCTACTTCCGCAATCACGACGTGGCGCCGCGGTTGCTCGGTGCCGTCCAGGCGGCGGGGCCTCGCCGGCTCAAGGACTGGAGCCTGGATCGGCTGGCGAAGCTGCTGGAGCAGGACCCCGAGGCAGGCAAGCCGGGTCTTCCCATGCCGCCAGGACGCGACGAGGGGGAACGTCCGCGCTCCCTGCTGGACACGTGGGGCGCTCCCGACAGCTACGCGGACTTCTTCGCCGGCGGAGAGATAGCCCGCTCGCAGCTCGACTCGGTGGACCCGAGCGTCCTGTTCCAGTCCATCCAGCACTGCGAGTTCGAATGCATCAACGTGACGCCGCACGCGCTCACATCCACGGTTTCGCTCGTGAACTACCCGTGGGACGAGCGGGTCCGCGAGCCGATGCAACCGCCTCCCATTGCTGGCGCAATGGATGACGAGCTGTCGGACGGCATGGTGACGACCGATCTCACCGAAGACGACGTCGTCTTCGGCAACCCGGAAAAGCTGAACGAGGTACTCGAATACGTCACTGCGAAGGAGGATCTCGGCGAGAAGCTGATCTTCTTCAGCAACACCTGTCTGCCCACGGTGGCCGGTGAGGACGTCGAGTCGGTGGTCAAGCGCTGGGAGAAGAAGAGCGGCAAGCGCATCCTGTATCTGACGGTCACGCCCCGCTCGATGAACAACCTGTTCCAGACGCTCCTGGTCGATCGCCGTCTGGAGGTCGAGCGAAGCGCTCCGCCCCCAGTGCCGGGCAGAGTGAACCTGATCGGTTTCGGCGGGCGCCGCGCCGCGCCGGAGCTGGTCGAGCTGCTCGGCGCGGCGGGGGTCGACGTGAACGTGCGCTTCTTGCCCGACGTGCGGCAGAGCCTGGTGGATCGGCTGCCGCAGGCCGAGCTGAACGTGCTGTTCCCCAACGACACATGGCAACACATCTACGACCAGCTGATCTTCGGCAGCCGTACGGCGCACATCACGCCCCAGGCTCCCTACGGGTTCCAGGGCACGCGGCGCTGGCTCGAATCCGTCGCGGGTGAGCTGGGCCGCTCTGCCGATCTGGACGCGGTATGGGAGCGGCACATCGAACCGGAACGGGAGCGCTGGGAGCGGCTCCGGAGCCAGGCGCGCGAGCACCGGCTCGGAATCGTGGTGCGCGACGAGGAGTCGTTCTTCCTCACCACCCCCGGACGGAGCTGGGGTGTGCCGTTGCTCGAGGCGATCGAGGAAATGGGCTTCGGTATCGACGTGCTGGTCCGCGTGGGCAATCCGGAGGTCGCGCGCCGCACTGCGGGCCTCGTCCGCAAGATGTTCAGCGACCCGTCTCGCCATTCGATCCGCGAGTTCGACAGCTTCGAGTTCCTCAGGGAGCGCTTGCGGCAGAGCGAGGCGCGGGCGTTCCTCTCGTACCACTTCTTCGACTGGCGGCTGAGCGAGGCAGGGAAGGGGTCGTTCTCGATCCAGCACTTCGAGATGGGGACCGCGGGCGCACTGCGTACGCTCGAGCGGCTGCTCGGCGTGTGCGAGACGCCGTTCTTCAATCGCTACGGCAGGTTTCTGGGCAGGACCCGCGAGGGGCTCAGGAGAGGAACGCCGTGAGCGCGACCACCGAGCCCGGCCTTCCGGAGAAGGACCACTCGCAGCGTTTCGGTTCGAGCTTCATGACCGGTGTCTCGCTGGCGGTCAACGCCATCGAGGATCTGTACCTCCTCGTGGAGGGGCCCGATTGCGTGCACATGAAGACGCAGTACGTGCAGGGCAACCACGACTGGCTCTCCACACTGACGAGCGTGTCCGGCTACCACCGCATTGCCAATACTGCGCTGCATCCCGTGCAGATGAGTGCCTCGCGGGAAGAGAGCCTGGTGGACGCGCTCCGCCGCATCGCCATGAATCCGGCGGTTCCCGGCGCAGCCGTCACCAGCATGCCGATGGCGTTCATCACCGGTGCCGACTACGGCAGGCTCGCGCGCAGCGTGAGCGTGGAAACGGGGAAGCCCGTCTACCATGTGCCCGGTCGTGCGCTGTCAGGCGACTGGGTGGATGGCTACGGGGAGGTGCTGAAGGCTTTGGCGACGGAGCTCGAACCGCCGGCCACCCCGCCGCCCGCGCATCACGTCGCGATCGTCGGCAACATGTTCGACCGAAACGAGGAGGATCACGCCGGCAACGTGCGGGAGCTCCGCCGCCTGCTCCGTGCGCTCGGGCTCGAGCCGGTCAGCATCTGGTTCGACGGGGGCCGCCTGGAACAGGTCCGGGCGATCCGCGACGCCGCAGCGATCATCTCGCTTCCGTATGGGCGGCGCGCGGCGCGCCGCGCCGCCAAACGTCTCGGAGCGCGCCTGGTCGAGACGGTGCTGCCCTTCGGCTTGCCGGCGACCGAGACGTGGATACGCCAGCTCGGCGAGGCGTTCGACCGGCGCGAGCTCGCCGAGCGCGTCATCGAGCAGGAGCTCCGCCACGTCGTGCCGCGTCTGGAGTGGGTCGTGCCGTTCCTGTTCCAGAACAGGCGTATCGGGTACATCGGCGATCCGCAGATGCTGCCTGGATTCGTGGAGTTCATCCGTGTACTGGGTGCGGACGTTCCGTTCGCGATCGTCACGAACCCGCCCGCGCAGACGAAGGCGGCGCTCGGCGACGCGGATCTCGGCACGGAGCTTCTCGTCCACCCGAAGATGAAGACGTTCCTCTCCTTCCTCCTGCCGCGATTGAAGGACGATCAGACGCACCTCCTGGTCACGAACAACTTCGGCATCATGCGCCACGACGTCGCGCTGCTCGAGTTCGGTTTCCCCTCCTTCGTGCGTCATGCGCTGTACGACCGGCCGTTTCTCGGCTTCTCCGGCGCGCTTGCGTTTGCGGATTCCATGGCCAACGCCATGCGCCTCCATGAGGTGCGGCTCGCACAGTCTGCTACTCACGAGTGAAGGGGTGCTCCGATGGGCAGGCAACGTGTGCTGTTGGTGGGTTGGTTCCGCAGCATCGTTCCGGAAGGGGAGGATGGGCCGTTCGGGGGTCAGGGCGGATTTGCAGACACGCTCGCGCCGGCGCCGTACAGCCTGGCGAACGGCTGCCTGAAAGCCTTCGCCGAGGCGGACCCGGAGTTGGCGCGGCGCTACGACATCGAGCTCATCGACCTGGCCGAGCCGCTCGAGCTCGAGGACGAACGCGAGGAAGTACGCGCTCGCGAGGCGGACGTCGAACGCATCCTGGCGCAGGGTCCGGCGGTCGTCGGCTTTTCCGCGTACTGCTGGAACGCGGATGCGGTCAACGAGACAGCGGCGCGGTTGAAGCGCCGGCGCCCCGACCTCGTGGTGCTCGTGGGGGGGCGGGCCACCGAAGGCGACGCCGTCGAGCTCGCTCGTGGGATGCCGTTCGTCGACGTGGTGATTTGCGGCGAGGGCGAGATCCCCTTCACGGAGCTCTTGCGCCGCGGCTTTACCGATCTGGAGGGTGTCCCCGGTATCGTCTTCCGCACACCGGACGGCGTGAAGAGGGGCGGGGCTCCCGCAGCGGTGCGTTGCCTGGACGAGATCCCGTCGCCGTACCTGGCCGGGGCCCTTTCGCCGGCACAGAACGGCGTGATGCTCGAGCTGTCTCGCGGCTGCCTGCACGCCTGCAGCTATTGCACGTGGAATGCATCGAAGCGGCTTCGCCACCTCGGCCCTTCGCGCATCGAAGCCGAGATCCGCTGGGCCCTCACGGCCGGACACCGCCACATCACCCTGATCGACTCCGCCATCAACTACGACACCGAATGGCTGGCACAGGCTGTGGCGGCGATCCGCCGAGCCGATCCAGATGGGGCAATCCACTTCACGTACAATGTGCGCCACGACTGTATCTCGGAAGAGCAGATAGCGCTGCTCGGCCAGCTGCCGACCCACATGCTGCTGCTCGGCATCGAGACACTCTCGGCCGAGCCCATGGCTGCCGTGGCGCGCGCAGCGGTCGACGTAGCAGAGCTCCGCAAGAGATTGGAGGCGATCGCACGCGGCGTGAAACCGCCCGTTGCGAGCATCGTGCTCGGGCTTCCCGGCGATACGGAAGAAGGCTTCAACACCACGCTGGAGACCCTGCTCGACTGGACGCGGCCGCTCCCGGATGGGCTCCCCGTCATCTCGACCGTGCTGGTCAGTCTGCTGCAGGTGTACCGGGGATCGAGCCTGTGGCGCCGTCGTGAGGAGCTCGGTCTGCGCTTTGCCGAACGCGGCATACCGTATCTGCTCTCGAGTCCGGGCTTTCCGCCGGAGGTCTTGGCGCGTTGCAAAGCGGACCTGGTGCGGCGGATGCGCCGGCAGCGCAGCGCGCTCAAGGCCGCCGAGGCGATCGTGCTGATGGAGGCCGAAGGCGGGATCGACCCGTGGCTGCGGCGCAAGCGCGTCGAGGCATTGCTTGCGCCGTGGCGGCTCGGTGGGACGCTCGAAGGCTGGACGCTGGAGCGGATTGGAGTCATCCGCGATACGGGCGAGGGGCTGCTGCTGCGCTTCAGGTGGAAGGACGGTGACATGGCGCGGATCCGCGTCGTGCGTCGGAACCGCGCTGCATGCCGGGGCACGCGCCACTATGCGGTCGAGCTGAGGCCCCCGGGGGCCGAGGCGCTGGCCCTGGAGCGCGAGCGGCTCGAGCGAATGGTGATTCTGGCGCTCGACCGGGGCGAACGCCGGCTGGAGCAACGGCTCGCCGAGCGGCGGCGCGTACGCGATTGAACGTCAGGAAGCGACCGCGCCGTCGGCGCGATCGGCGATGCCTGCTGCGCGGGTGAAGCCGTAGGCCTGGTCGTGTTCGGAGCTGTACAGGCCGCCGCACAGCACGAGCCCGACGCAGGACTGGCAGCGCGGGCGTCGGGCCTTGAGCCGGCGCGTCCGCGCCAGCACCCATGGCGGCGAGGGCCGCAACGCTCCGCGCGGCTCGCGCATCAGACATAGCGGTACGCCCTGGATCGTGACGAAGCCGCGCGGTGCCTGTCGCAACGCAGCTACAAGTCGCGGCTGGACCTCGGTCCACCCGGCTACGAGCCCAGCTTCCGCCACCGGCTCGTCGGGAGCAGGTACGATCAGGTGGATGCCGCGCGCCGCCAGACGCCGCGCCGCGCGTACCGTCGCGCCGAGTGCACCCAGATTGGGTTGCGCCACCGTGCAGGTGAGCTCCAGGCTGCGGAGCCCGCTCTGCCTTGCGCGACGGAGACCTACGAGCGTGCGCTCGAAGGATCCGGGACACAGGGTGATCGCGTCGTGGGTGCGGGGGTCGGGGCCGTGCAGCGGAACGACGAGGTGATCGAGTGCGTCTGCGAGCCCCCGCGCGGCTTCGGCATCGGCATCGGCAAACCCGTGGGCTGCCGTGATGGCCGTGATCCTCCGGAAGTCGAGCGCACGTGCGGCGTCGGCAATCTCCGGCAGATCTGCCCGGAGCGTCGGGTCGCTGCCGCCGAGGAACAGCTCGCGACCGCCCAGGAACGCTCCCCGCTCGAGCTCCGTGCGGATCTGCGCGAGATCCGGCGTGGCGTCGAGGTCGACGTACACGAGCGCCTGCATCGTATCGAGCAGATGCTGCGCGTTCCTCTTCATCCGCACGACTTCGCCGGGTAGAAACTCCGGGGTCCGGATGATGCTTTGGACTTCGAGCACCGTCCCGGGAACCTCGAAAGGCTCCTGCACGAAGTAGCCCTTCTCCTCGCAGTCGCAGAACAAACGCGTCCCCGGGAACGGGATCGCATGCTGGAGCAGAGGCCACGCCCCGTGCATCTCGAACAGCATCGTGGCGAATTCGAGCGTCTTGTTCATCTGGGCCTTCGTCTCGCCCGGGATGCCGACGATGTAGTGCACCTGCAGCGGCATGCGCTCCGAATCGCACAACCGGGCTACCTTGACCACGCTCGACAGCTTGAGCCGCTTGCCGATGAGCTGGTCGAGCAGCTCGGGGTCGCCCGACTCGGCGGACACGGTGATCTTGGTGTTCCCCGCCTGCTTGATGGCGCGCACCATCTCGGCATCGAGCCGGTCCGCGCGGTAGCCGTTGACGGCGTCCCACGGGATGCGTTCCTCGGCCAGCATGTGTACGAGATCGCGGAAGCGCTTCTCGTTGATATTGATGTTGTCGTCGAGGAAGAGGAAGCGGTCGACGTTGTAGCGATCACGTAGGTCGAGCACGATGCGGCGCAGGTGCTCCGCGGAGTGGCCGCGCCAAGGTAGCCCCAGCACCTGGTTCGTGCAGAAGTTGCACCGATAGGGGCACCCGCGGCTGGTCATCAGCGGCAGCTGCCGCTCGACGACGTGGTACTCGTGCACCAGGTTGGCGCGGATCGCGTCCGCCTGGGCGCTGAAGTAGTTGTCCATGTCCAGCAGGTCGAATGCGGGCGGAGGCAGACGGTCCAGCTTGTCGATCGACTCTGGCGCGCTGTCGTCGAAGACGAGCTCTCCCGATCCGTCGAGGCGGGCGACACGCGGAAGATCGGGCGGCGCGCCCGCCGCAATGCAATCGAGCAGCGGTGGCAGTGTGGGCTCGCCTTCACCGATGAGGAGCCACGCGGCCGCCGGCGTCTCGCGGAGCACCGCTCCGGGGTCGTAGGCGAAGTAGTTCATCCCCGAGGTGTACAGATCGGCCAGACCGATCGAAGCCGAGGGGAGGCGCTCTCCAATCGCCTGTGCGGTCGCAGGAACCAGGCTCTCGTGGCGGTTCATGTCCGAGAACATGGTGATCGCGATGACGACAGCTACCGGCTCGCCGGCTCCCTCGCACGCGCTCTCTACCGCCCGAGCCAGTTCGTCGACCTCCGCGCCGACGTGCCGCATGCCGTCGCCGTCGTCGCGCAGATTCAGCCGCGGCGAGAGCGAGAATGCGTCGACGACGTGCACGTCGTGGCCCGAGACGCGCAGCCACGCTGCGTTCGTGAGCAGCCCGAGGCTGCTGAACATCGGATAGTGCGCGAACGCCTCGGGTAGCCGGATTGGCGGGTTGACCAGGACGACGTGCACGGCGTCACACCACGAAGTGACGATGCTCGTCCGGAGCCGACCAGCGCTTCAGCACGGCCATCACCGCCGGATCGGCGTCACGGATCAGCCGGAACAGATGGTCCTGGATGTTGACGAGGATGCGTGCCCGGTAGCTGTCGCGTACCCGTCCGTGGAGGCTGCCCTGCAGGCGGTGGTTCTCGTCGGGGAGCACTCCGCAGTACGGCTGGTAGGCGCAGAGTGCACATCCGGGATTGGCTTCCAGCATCGAGGCCACCAGCATGGCGCTCACCGTCTCGTGCCGGAGGATGCCGTCGTAGCCCGAGTGCTCGACGTCTCCCAGCACGAACAGATCGTCGCCGTCCAGGTGGGCGCGGCGCCCATGCTCGCTCGGGTAGACCGTGCCGTCGTGTCCGTAGACGAGGCCGCCCGTACCGCCGCCGGCAGGCGAGCGGAGGCCGAGGTAGTTCGGGTCGTGCTGCTGCAGGATCCTGGACAGCAACACCGAAGCGAGTCGCTCGGCGAGCTCCTGTCCCTGCTTGGCCCCGGCAAGCATCCGGTCGACCAGCTCCAGATACAGACCGAGCGCCTCCTCCCGGGGCGCGCCGTGTCCAGACGCCAGCTCGGGAGGGATCAGCTCCACCATCATCGAGCGGATACCAAGCTCACGGTAGCTGTCGATGATCTCGTCGGCATGGCCCAGAGCGTGCCGCGTGAGAGCGAACGTCGCGTCCACGTGTTCGAGCCCGGCTTCGCGGAGGCGGCCGATCCAGCGGGCCGTCTCCGCGTACGCGCTTCTGGAACCGAGCGAGTGCAGCTGGTCGTGCACCGGCGCGGGCCCATCCACCGCTGCGACAACGTGCACCTTGTTGCGGACGAGCCAGTCGAGCTTCTCGTCGTCCATTGCCGAGAGATCCGACACGAGCGAGATGCCGAGATCTTTCCGGATGGCGTCGTTCCGGTCGTTTGCGTACTCGACAGCGTGCCGCATCACGTCGAACGAAAGGAGCGGCTCGCCGCCGCGGAACACCAAAGTGACGGCGGGAGCGGTGGAGAGGAGCGCGAGATCCACGCAGTGCTCCGCGGTGCCCGCGGACATGTCCGCATCGGTGGCGTCGTGCCCGCGATCGTAGCCCGCTGCCAGCGCGCGCGTGCCCGGGTGACGGAGCGTCACGAGCAGATCGTGCTGCCACGGGCCCTGGCGCAGGTATGCCCGCCGCTTCGCGATCCGGTTTGCCAGGTCCTCCGTGTCGAGGCTCTTGCGGATGAAGTTGCGGCCGTCGAGCCTGGCGTAGGCGTCGGAATGTTCGTCCAACCTGCCTTCGACGAATGCCGCGAGCTCTTCCAGAGCGAGGAAGGCGAATTGCCCGGCCGGATTCGTCACGACGCATCCGTCGCCGATATCGCGGAACGCGAACGGCGCCGCAAAGACGGTGGCCGGAGACTCGATGTCGTGCACGGTCATGGCGTCTGCGGCTTGTCGCCCGAGCCACCTGCCGGCTCCGGCCGGGGTTCTGTCTGCTCGCTCGACTTGCCTTCCCAGCTCTCGCTGATGCCCAGAGGGTCATCGAAGACGTCGTCGTTGAACGACTCGAGATCGTCCAGGTCCCCGAGGTCGTCGAGCACAGCCCCGCCGCTTGCGCCGGCCATGGCCTGCGACACCACGGCCTCCACCAGGGGGCGGTTTTGCTCCAGGAGCTTCGCGCGCCAGCAATGTGTGAGTAGCTAGTTGGCGAATTCGCCGGCGGGGCTTGCAGCGCGTCCGCCGTGGCCGCCGAGCGCCCCTTGAGGCGGACGCGCACCTGTCCTTCGGTGGGCGCATCCAGGAAGACGTAGAAGCGATCGATGAACCCGTAGGCGGCGCCGTAGATCGCGTCGAGCGGGCACAGGCTCCTGTCGAAGGTTACGCTGACAGCCGCTTGATCCTCGTCAATTGCTACCTGGGTTTCGACCTGCACCCGGGCCTCCTTTGTGAACTACCGGACTCTCCGAGTATCCGGGTCGTGCACGACAGCGGTCAAGCAAAGCCGGGTCACAAGTGCTCCAGCGAGCGGCGCGCATGACATCGATCAACCGTGCCAGCCGATGCGTGCGTCGACGCGGGCGATCCTCGCTACGCTCTTCTACAAGTCGTCATGCCCTCTGCAGCTCCCCACAGTCGCGCGCGGGTTGTCCTGATCCACAGCCCGCCTCACGGCGAGGTGGATTTCCTGAACATTGGCCTAGCGTACCTGCAGGCGGTACTGGAACGAGCCGGCGTCGAAACGACGTTCTTCGACCTCTGCTTCGAGGAACACCACGCGGGCACCGACTTCTACGACGAGTACGTCCTGGAGTTGTCGAAGAACATCGGCGGAGGCGTAGGCGACGGCGTGGACCCGCGTCTCCTGATGGAGGTGCTCCATCCCGAAGCGTTCGATCGGGTGTCGCCGGTCGCCGAGGCCATCCTGCGGAAGGTCGAGACGCACCTGCCGCGCGTGCAGGACGCCGGCGAGGTGTTCCTGTTCTCCATCAACGTGCTGACGGAGTATTTCGCTGCAGCGCTCGCCTATCGCTTGCGTGCGCTGGGCAAGCCGACGGCGGCGGGCGGCCCGAACCTGGGCTTCGCACCTCTGCGCCAACTGATGCTCCGGTGCGGCGCATTCGACGCGGTCGTGGAGGGAGACGGCGAGGGGGTGGTGGAAGCGCTGGTGCAGCAGCTTGCCGATGGACAGGCGTCGCTGCTGCCGGGCGTGACGCGCCTGCGTGCCGATGGAGAGCCCGAATACCAACCGCCGGCCGCTCCACTGCCAGCCGACGCGCTGCCGTACCCGTCGCTCGCCGGCATGACGCTGACCTACTTCGTGCCGATTCTGGCCAGCCGCGGGTGTCCGCGTCGCTGCGCATTCTGCTCGGAGACCAACAAGGCCCGCTACCGGTTCCGCTCGCCGGAGGACGTCGTCGGCGAGATGGAGTGGGCCGCCGCCCGCTACGCGAACACGAACTTCCACTTCCACGACGACTTGATCAACGGCTCGGCGACCTGGATCGATCGTTTCTGCGAGCTTCTGGTCGAGCGTCGCCACCGCTTCACCTGGGAGAGCTTCTGCTGTCCGGAAAAGCTGACGCCCGCGAGGCTGGACGCGATGCGCGCCGCAGGCTGCGTGCTCCTGAAGCTCGGGGTGCAGAGCTTCTCGCCCCGGGTGCTCCGGCTGATGCGCCGGAAGCCGGACGTGGACGGCATCGAGCAAGCGATCGTACACGGTTCGAAGCTGGGCATCTCGATGCGATACGACATGCTCACGTGCTTTCCGGGTGAGACCGAGGAGGATCATCGCGAGAACCTTGCCCGCATCCGCAGCATCTTCGACCGGACCGAGGGCGTACATTTCTCGCCGAACCCGCTCTACCTCTCCATCGGTTCTTCTACCCAGGCAGAGCCCGACAGGTACGGGATATCGCTCCAGTACTTCGACCCGGAGACCCTGCCGCGCGACCTGCGCTGGCCGGTTGCTGCTTCCGGGCAGTTCCCAACCGGCTTTTCCTACGGCATCTCGCAGGACGTCGTGCAGGCGAGGATGCGTGACCTCGGTGACATCCTCAAGCAGGAAGGCAAGGACTACCTCTACCTCGGGCAGACCGAGGTACCGGTCAGGCGGCATGCGCCGGGGTCGCGCCGATGAAGACGCTCGGGCTGACGTTCTTTCCGACCCAGTTCAGCGGCGAGGCCGCCCAGTACGAGCTCGGCATGCATCGCCTGCCGCAGATGATCGGCGACGCCTGGAGGCCGGAGTGGATCCAGCTCCCCGGTACCGACGCCGCGGTGAATGCGCGACGCATCGCCGACACGCGGCCCGACTTCGTGTTGCTCCATGCGCATCGGCTCCAGGTTCCCGACGCGCTGGCGCTCGCCAACGCCCTGGGAGAGCTCTGCCCGGAGGTGCCGCTTCTGCAGTGTGGATGGACCGCGCATCCCCCGTACGTCGACGCCGTGATCGCCGCGACCGGGCCGCTCGAGAGCCCGGTTTTCGGTCTCGCGTGCGGCGAGGTGGAGGCGGTGTTGCCGGCTGTGCTCGAGCGCGTGGCTTCTGGCGCCGCGTTCCTCGAGCTGGAGGGCCTGCCGGGGCTCGCGCTCCGCGACGCGCGCGAGCAAGGCTGGCGCGGCTCCGCCCGCTACGAATACATCCACGATCTGGACGCGTTGCCGGACGTCTCGCTCGAGCACATCCCCAAAGCGTGGAAGGAGAGCAAGGCCGGGTGGTTGGAGCTTGCGCGCGGTTGCCGCTTTCGCTGCTCCTTCTGCTACGGGAGCGCCTTCGAGCACCCGGAGCTCCGGCGCTTCGGTCCGGAGCGCATCAGCGCGGGCGTGCTGCGCGCCGCGGAACAGGGAGTGAGCGTGCTCGGTCTTCTCTCGTCCAGCAACAGCTTCGACGTGGAGCTCTTGCGCTCGCTGGTCGGCGCGTTCCGCTCCCAGGGCATCCGTAACATGGCCGTCGCCGGTCCGGTGCACGCCCGGTACGTGCGCGGGGAGGTGCTCGACCTGCTGGGGGCGCTCGACTGGCGCCTGATGACGATCGGCTTGCAGACGACCAACCACGACGCACAGCGGTTGATCCGTCGCGGAGACGATCCCGAAGCGCTGGCGGAGACCGTGGAGCGGATCAAGGCCTTCATTACGCCCGAGATCGAGATCGTGCTGGGCCTGCCAGGAGACTCCCCCGAGGGCTTCAAGAGCACGGTGCGCTTCCTGCTTTCGCTGCCGGTGAACATCACGGTTCACACGCTGCGTCTCGATCCCTGGTCGAGCTTCTTGATGGAACGCGAAAAGCTTGGCATCTCGGCCGACTTCGTCAAGGGGGCGCGCGTGCTCGGCCACCCGTCCTTTTCCGCCGAGCAGATGGAAGAGTGCAGGACCTTCCTACGCGAGCTCGGCGCCGGGCCCTGGAGCTACCGCGCGGGGCAGCTCGCGCTGGACGGCGAGCATCTCAACGCGAAGCAGAAGCGTCGCGCGAATTGAGATGTTCGCCGTCGAGGGCAACGTGGTGGGCCCTGCGCTCGCGGCTTGACCGGGCAACGTCGCGGAGCCAGCTCGCGCTCTGCCGGATCTGGTCTCCGGGGAACGCCTTGCTCTCGTACACCCGGGCGACGTCGGTAAAATCCGCCTTCAGCCCGTGCAGCTCGCGCTGCCCGGAGTAGCTGGACCAGGGATCGACCCGGAAAGTCTGCACGGTGACGTTGACCGGCAGCGAGAACGCAAAGTCGATGGTCTGCCGGAAACCTGCTGGCGTGTCGCCCGGCAAGCCGAGGATCAGCTCCACCTCGGGGGTTACGAAGCCGGACAGGTACTCCATCGTCCGCGCAAACGTGTCCTTGTCGTCCGGTCGTCGGGCGAGCCGCGTGGCTTCAGGCGTGATGCTCTGGAGCCCCACGGTCATCACGTTCCAGTCGAGCCTGGAGAGCCGTTCGAGCTTGTCCTGGGGGATGAACTTCTTGTCGATGGGGCCCAGCGCTCCCACCACCGTCACGTCGGAGAGCGAGAGCTCACGGAAGGTCTCGACCACCGTACTCATCAGGTCGATGTCGAGACTCACGCTGGCGGTATAGAGCCCCATTACCTTCACGCCCTTTTCGGCGACAAGGCGAATGCTGTTGCGGATGCGCTCGGGGCTGAAGCTTCGCATCCGGGCATGCTGGTAGCAGGAGGCGAAGCAGAACGCGCATCGGTAGCGGCAACCGCGCGTGAGCTCCACCCAGCCCGCGTGGGCATCGCGCCACTCCTTGGAGATATGATCGATCGATGCGTCGGGCAGCGTGTTCATGTCCTCGACGAACACGAACTCGTCGTCACCCGTCCAGGTGCCGTTCTGCGCATCCCAGGCGACGATCCCGCGGTGGCCGACCAGGCTGTCGGCGTCGAGTCGGGCGTCGCCCAGGCGCTCGAGCATCGGTGGGATGATCGCCTCGATCTCGCCGCAGGCGACGGCGAAGACCGGGTGCCGGAGCCCGGCGGAGATGGCGAAGCATTCATCCACGTACGCCGGCTTGCCGACCCAGCCCGAGAGGACCAGCGCGAGCTCCGGCGACTGCTCGGTCATCGCGTCCACGAATGCGACCGTCTCGACCATCTGCGTGCGATTCGCATGGACGAGAAGCAGATCCGCGCCCGCTTCGCGAACCGCGCGCACGTTCGCATCCTGGTCGTCGTGATCGAGCTCCACCCACACAACGCCCCACCCCGACGGCGCCATAGGAGCCAGTCTGTGCAGACCCAACTCGAATTGCGCAGCCTCGCCGCAGAACTTCCGCGGAAAGTACGCGAGCGCAAGCGTCCGGGTCGTGTCGACCACGTAAAGGAGGGTAGGGTATCAGGGTGGACGCCGAACATGACGACTGTCATGGCTGGCCTCGGAGGCGCCCCGTAGCATCCAGGTAGGAGAACCTTTGATGAAGGTCCTGCTAGTAGGGACCGGAATTGCTGCGCCGCACGCGCAGGGCGGAAGTCGTCGCTACAACCTGGCGACGCCGTGTCTGCACGCCTACATCCAGGCGCGGCCGGAGCTTTCGGGAATCGAAGTGACGCGCTTCGATCTGCCGTTCTACCTGGATGCGCCGCAGTTCAGCGAGGCCGTGGTCGAGCGCGTGCTCGACGTCGACCCCGACGTGCTGGGCTTGTCCTGCTACGCCTGGGACATCCAGGCAGAGCTCGAGCTCGCGCGGCGGGTACGGGCCAGGAAGCCCGGGATCCGGGTGGTCGTCGGGGGGCCGTCCGTGTCGTACGAGACCGCGCGGGTGCTCGAGGAGAATCCGGCGGTCGACGTCGCCGTGCGGGGTGAGGGCGAGGAAGTGCTGGCGGCGCTGCTCGCCAGCGACTGGAAGGATCTGTCGGGCATTCCGGGCATCGCGTGGCGTGCGGGGGACGGATCGGTGCGCGAGCAGGCGCTGGGGCCGCCGGTGGCCGACCTCGCGACACTCCGCTCGCCGATCCTCGACGGCGTGCTCCGGCCGCCGAAACAGAACCTGTTGCTCGAGACGTCGCGGGGCTGCGTCTACCGTTGCAAGCACTGCGCGTGGCAGATGCACGGGCGCGGTCTGCGCTTCGTCTCGACCGAGCGGATTTCGGCCGAGTACGCCTGGGCGCGCGAAGAGGGCTATGCCCACGCCTTCATCATCGACAGCGCGATCAACAACCATAGCGAGTGGCTCGACGCTGTGGCCGACGCGATCCACAAGGGAAACCCGGAGGGGGACGTGTACTCGACGTACTTCCTCAACTACCGCTTCATCACGCCGGACCAGGTTCGAGCGCTCGCGCGCATCCGCACGCACGAGATACTGATCGGGCTGGAGAGCGTGAATCCGGTTGCGCTGCGCGCCACGGGGCGCAAGCCCGAGGTCGAGGACGAGTTCGCTCGCGCGGTGGACCTGATCGCCGAGGGCGTCGGGCCCGTTACGCCAAACATCATGTTGGGCATGCCCGGGGACACGCTCGAAGGTTTCCGGAGCACTCTGGACTACATCGCGCGTCTTGCCGAGCTGCCCGGCCCGCGCCGCATCCGGCACGCGCGCGCGCATTGGACGATCATCCCGCCGGGCTCGCGCTTTGCCATGGACGCCGAGAAGTTCGGCATCCGCTACAACCGCTCGGGCATACCGTACGTGCTCGGCACGTCCACCTTCCCCGAAGACGATCTGCGCCGTGCACTCGAGCTGATCGCGGATCACCCCCGCGCCGATCTCTTCGTCTGGGAGGATGCGGAGCCGCTCAGGATCCTCGGCGGCACGATGCCGAAGATGACCATGGCCGGAGGCGGCCGTCTGGGGGCGCCCGCGCCCGAGCGTATCGCGGACGAGACGGTGCTCGAGGCGATCGCGCCGCTGTCACCCGGGCGCCCGCTTCGGCAACCCGGATGGAAGGTCGGAGCGATCGAGCGAGAGCACGGCTTCCCGGTCGTGGTGCTCCTGGGTCCGGGTGAGCGGAACGTCCGCCTGCAGCTGCGCCACGGCGATTCGAATCCGGGCGCGTTCGCCCGGACGGCGACGTTCGATCTGCTGGTCGACGACGAGCAGACGGATGCGGAGGCGCAGAAGCTGCTGCGCGCCCTCGTCGACCTCGTTCTCGAGAACGACGGTGACCCGCCTCAAGAGTTCGGCGAACGCAGCAGCTTGAGGATCCACTGATTCGAGCTGTCGGGGCCGACCGGGCGGTGCACATTGACCCGGAAACGGTAGCGCTCGAGGAATTCGAGAAGCTCCAGGCTCGACCAGTTGCGGTAGTGCTCGTGCCCGACGGCGGCGTGGGTGTCGGCCCACTCCACCTGCGCGCGGGTGCGAAGCATGGCGAATACCACCGAATCGCACACGTAGAGCATGCCGCCGACGCGCAGTGCCCGCTCGATGACCGTGAAGGCGCGCTCGAGATCGAAAAAGTGGTTCAGCGAGCGGAAGACGAACACGTAGTCGTAGAAGCCCTCGGCGACATCCAGATCCTCGATTGAACCGACCTCGAGCCTGCCGCCTACACCGGCTGCGCGGAAGCGCTCGATCGCCGCAGCGTCGGGATCCAGACCGTGATAGTCGATGTGCCCGGCTGCGATGCCCGCCGCGATCTCGGCGCGATACGGTTGCTCGCCGCAGCCGACGTCGAGCACACGGCCGCGAGCGCGGGAGACTTCCTTTTTCAGCCAGCGTTCCTCGCGCGCAAACGGCAGCTCGGGATCGATCTCCCAGACCGCTGGACACCGCGCGCGGTCGCTGCATGACGAGCACACGCTGTGCGGGCGTACGCGCCGGATGCCGCTCGTGAACTCGGTGAGCACTGCGGTCTCGCTGATGTCCAGATAGACCTGCTCCAGCTCGTCGCGCGTGCGGCGGACCTCCGCGTCTGAGAAATCCGAAGTCGGCGAACGGTAGAGTGAAGCGGCGCCGTCCCGGAGCAGCACGAGGTTGCGGACCGGGTGTGCGAGGTGCGTGCGGGCTCGCACGGCACAGTCGGCGGCCGACGGAGCGACCTTGCCGAGAGCCTCCGCCTGCTCGAAATTGAACGAGTTTGCCTGCACTCCGCGCACCGGTGCGAGCGCGGCTTCGCCCCAGTGCTCGAGCGCCGCGGTCGGTGCGCCCGGACAGCTCGCCCCGTGGATGCAGTCACGACACGGGTAGGGGTTGGCGCGCCCGTCCGCCGGTTCACGCAGCAGCGCATCGCCGCCGTCTTCCGGCCCATATGCCGGCGCGCCCCAGCGCAGCCGCTCGTCGCGCGCCTCGGCGTACCCGGCCAGCAGACATGGCGGAAAACCCTCCCAGGAAGCAACCAGGCCGCCCGCCAGTTCCAGTGCTTCCTCCACCCGGTCGAGCGTGTCCGGCGCGGGCCACTCCGCTTCGTCGTCGACGACCAGCGGCGCGACGAATCGGACCCCGAGCGTTGCGTTGCGCTCGAGCTTGGACAACCGTTGCACGAGCTGGGGAAGCAGCTCGGCGTTGGGCGCGACAACCGTGCACGAGGCGTCGACGAACAGCTCGCGTGACGCCTCGGCCAGCAGAGCGGACAGCCCCGCCCAAGTCTGCTCGAACGCTCCTTCTACGCCCACCAGCCGATCATGGACAGCTGCGGTCGGTGCGTGCAGCGCGACGCGGAGGTAGTCGACCCCGCTCCGGAGAATCCGCGAGCGTACGCCCGGATAGACCAGCGCCCGTCCGCTGCTGACCAGCCCCGAGCCGAGTCCAGCGCGGTGCGGCAGCGCGCCCAACCGAGCGAGATCGGATCGGACCGTCGGCTCGCCGCCGGCGAACACCACGCTCCTCGCGCCGGCGACGCGGCTCGCCGCCACGTCGGCTGCGATCTCGGCGAGCGACCGCGCAGTGGTTGTGCGCGCGGTGCCGCCCACGGGCCGCGCGTTCATGGGCCCGCCGATGCGGACGATAGCGGGTTCGGCGAGTGGCTGCATGGCGGATACCGTGCGTCAGCCCATGCACAGGCCGAGCGGGGAAGCGCCGACGCGCAGCGCTCGGGCCACCTCGCGCGTTGCCAGATCGATGACGGAGAGTGTGTCGGCGCCGCGGTTGGTCGCGTAGGCGAACCGGCCGTCGGGGGTGAGCGATACGCAGGCGGGGTTGACCAGGCCCGGAATGCGGCCCGTCTCGGTGCAACGCTCGAGATCGAAGACCGAGATCGAGTCGCTGTCGCCGTTGGTGACCAGCGCTTCCCGCCCGCCCGGGAGCACGCACGCGCCGATATGACCTGAGCCGAACTTTCCGCGGCTCCGTATCTCCCACGACGCCGTGTCGATGACGAGCACGTCGTTCGAGATGAAACAGCCCACGACGAGAAGCGAGGCGTCCGGGGACAGAGCGATCGCGAGAGGGCCTTCGCGCGCGGGAATGGATCGGAGCCGCTCCGCCGTGCGCCCGTCGAGCACGGCAAGCTCATGCGACGCCTCGCAGGTGACGGCCAGGTGCTGCCCGTCTGGAAGCATGCGCATGTCGCACGGACTCAGCCCCACCGGCACGTGGCGCAGCGCCTCGCGTCGCGCCACGTCGATGACAGATACGGTGTGAGCGTGCTCGTTGGCCACGAACGCCAGCGTGCCGTCCGGCGAGAACGCGCAGCCGGCCGCGCCGTCCTGCACGCTGACCGTCGCGACCACCTCGAGCCGCTCGGGATCGACGAAGCTCACGTCGTCGCTGTCCCGGTTGCTGACCAGCAGCAGCGAGCCGTCAGGCGACAGTGTGGCGAGCATCGGCTCTGCTCCGACGCGGACCTTTCCGACAAGCTGGTGCTCCGCCGCGTCGATCACCGCGACGCTGTCGGTGCCTGCGGTCACGACGTAGGCGTGGGGCGGTGCGGGAGCCGGGCTGGTCATGCGGGACGATCCTGGGCCGCAGGCTCCAGTGTGTAAAGCGGGCGCCTGTCTATGATCATCCGGTGTCGCAAGGCCATCCTGTATCGCCTAGGTGCACGCGCATTTGCGCAGTCGCTCCACCGCTTCCAGGATCGCGGGTTCGCTGAGAAGCGCGGTACCGAAACCCGGTGCGCTGGGCATGCGGTGAGCCTCGTAGAAGTCGCGCAGCGTGTTCAGCCGAAGCGTCACGCCGTAGCGCTCGGGGTGGCGGTGCATCGGCGAGCCGGGGTCGAGCTCGACGGGGGCCACCGAGACCTCCGCGTGGGTTTCGTGGCGGATCCGGCTGATCAGCGAGGCGGTTTCGGCCAGCTCGGGCTCGCCTTCGAAAGGCAGACCGGCCGTGAAGAACGCGTGGGCTTCGAGCCCAGCGTCTTCGATCAACCGGATCCCGTCCATCACATCCTCGTTCGAAAACGAGAATCCCCGCGTTCGCCGGCGCACTTCGGCGCTGCCGCTCTCGGGGCTGAGCACCAGGATGGACGAGGGGGCAAAGGTCTCCGCGAAGGCGCGAACGAACGCCGGCGTCGGCAGCGACCAGAGGTCGAAAACCATCCGCGGTCGGTAGCCGACCTGGCACAGGTGCGCCATGAGCTCCAGGTATGTCCCGCGTTCCGGATCCGGATCGAAGGAAGTACGGAGCGTATGTACGCCGTAGCTCTGCATCCTTTCGATATCTTCTGCGAGCTTGTCGAACGGATAGAAGAACGCGCCACGCCGGTCGCTGGTAGCGCGCTGTGCTGCTGCCGAGCCTCCGCAGTACACGCATCCCGAAGTGCAGCCGCGCCCGGGGTTGTAGTAGAAGGCGGCCCCCAGCTGGTGGCTGCTCCCGGCGCGCTCGTTGAAGTCGCCATACAGCGCAGTAGACAGATACGCCTCGTGATGCCTGAGCGATTCGAGCTCGACGTGTCCTGGCCAGGCGTGGTCGGTCCCGGTGCGGAAGCCGAACGGAGTCTCGCGAACGTCGCCGTTGTTGCGCCAGGTGAGGTTCGGTACTTCGTCGACCCGCCCTTCACCGGTCAGCACGTGCAGCAGTTCCTGTGCCGGTCTCTCGCCGTCGCCACGGATCACGTAGTCCACGAACGGCAGCTGCTCGATGATCTCGCGATGGAAGCACGAGGCGGTCAGCCCGCCGAGCACGATGGCTGTGTGCGGCAATAGGCGCTTGATGCGCTGGGCGGCGGCGAGGACGCTGAAGGTCTGGTGGTGCCAGTGCAGGTCGAGCAGCACGGCGAGCGGACGCTGTCGTTCGATGTAGTGCAGAACCGAGAACGAAGGGTCGAGCTGCTTCTCGATGCCGAAATGGACGATCTCGACATCGTAGCCGGCACCGCGGAGGGCGCGGCTGATAGGGAAGAGCCCCATCGGCATCACCATGATCTCGTTGATGCCGGCGGCAATCTTGGGCATGTGCACGATGAGCACGCGCGCGCGGTCCGGTAGTGTCGCCATGATGATGCCGCTACGAGCCTATCATCCGCGCCGAGCCTGCAAGCCGCCCGCGTGGGGGAGGACATGAGCGACGTCAACTCCGGCCAGAACGACAGGACTCGAATCGGACGGCGCGCGCGCTCTGGCGGACGCTCCTGCCCGCGCCCAGGTCGCGGAGTCGAAGCACGGCGTCCGCTCGGGTGCCGCGCACGCCACGTCCCGCCGCGCGCGCTCGACCCCGCCGTCCGAGAGCGGGACGGAGAGCTTGAGCCCGACGCGGTAGGACGGGAACACGGTCGCCTTCTGTCCGTACACGCCGGCTTCGGCCGTGACGGAGAGCACGGGCGCCCAGGGGTGAGCGTGGGAACGGGCGCTGACCCGCGCCGCAGCGCGCCGGCGTTCGAGCGCGGCGGCTTCGCCCGGGAACCGAGCCAGGATCTGTCGCGGCGACGCGCCGATCGCCGCGCGGATTCCGATCTCCTCGGTGCGTTCCGCGACGGAGACCAGCTGGATGTTCATGATGCCGATGCCGCCGACGAGCAACGACACGAAGGCGATCCCAGCGAGCAGACAGGAGAGGATGCGCGACGTGCGGTCCGCAGCACGGATCGCCTCTAGACCGAGGTCGTCTCGCGCT
>Ga0114931_10000779_pt1 | contig 39732 bp, 34 predicted proteins | sample 2SBtaG_FD_89579 | JGI IMG/M metagenome (GOLD analysis project Ga0114931, IMG submission 89579) | Deep subsurface microbial communities from Kolumbo volcano to uncover new lineages of life (NeLLi) - 2SBTROV14_V59a metaG | ecosystem: Environmental > Aquatic > Marine > Volcanic | place: Kolumbo... | reverse complement strand
TTGCAAATTCAGTATCTGCTTGCACAAAGAGCATCTTCTTCAAAAGGCTTGCATACTCGTCAGGAAGTTCTTCTGGGGTCTCAAATTTCCTCAGCTTAGCATACTTTCCTTTCTTGATGTTTCTGGTACTCATTGTATCCTAATTTGACATATTATTTTCAATTTAATAAGATTTGGTCAAGAAGAGATAGCGGGATTGAAAGAAATTCTTGAATCAGTATGAGCCTGAAAACAATGTTCATAAGAAGAGAATAATACGATTACAATGTCAAAAGGAGAATTTGGAAGTGCCGAGAACCATAGTCACTCACTCTTACAAAGGTGGAACTGGAAAGACACTTTTCACGATGAATCTATCAACCTGTTTAGCAAAGAACGGTTATAGAGTCGTGGTACTCGACATGGATCTAGCTGCACCTTCCATTCATTCATTCATACCTAAATATATACTTGATGAATATCCAAAGATCAATGAATCGCTCCTTCAGGATGTACCTATTGAAAAGACGCTAATCGACTTCAGCTCCTTTGTGAACTCAACTGGTAAATTATGGATTGGAGTGTCATCAAGTAAGACTGAGGATATTCTTAGGACTACCCGTAGGAACGCGAATGAGTTCAATCAAGATGCCTCTAAACTTTTCCAATGGATCAGTTTACTCAAGTCTAATCCATACAATGCAGATTTCATCGTGATTGACACCTCACCCGGAATCAGCTTCTCAAGCATCAACTGTGTGGCAACAGCAGATATAGCTTACGTGCTTTTCAGATTGCTCAAATCAGATATTACAGGTACTGGAGAGATGCTCGAAGGACTTCACAGTAAGATGGGGTGTGAGATTAGGTTAGTACCAAACCAAGTACCTGAAAATTACATCAAGAATCAAGGGATTCAGAGTGAAATCCGCCAGATATTAACTGATAGTCTAGGGATCGAATCTAATCCGGACATGATACTTGACAGGATGTTGGTACAAGAACCACTAATTACCCAGAATGAAATTGACAAGATTATAAGCAACAAAGATGATACCCGAGAGATTCATATTACTAACCCAATCGATTCAAGATTTAAAGAGACAATACTACAAATCTGTAATGCATTGAAAGACTCATAATTATTGATACGAGATATTAAGATCGAATCTCTCCAATTGAATCTTTAGTTTCTCAAGGAATTCCTTTCTCTGAGAATCTATGTCTCCAAAATGATAGTCCAATGACTCGTTATCACCAGGATTCTGTTTACCGAAAGCAAAAAGATCATCAAAAGAGTTTATGTACTTCTGGAATGATTTCTTAAGCATCTCCTTGCTTCCAAGATTAGAGTCACCTTTGAGGATCTCCTCGATGCTGTTCAATCCAAAATCTAAGTGAAGAGTCTCCTGAAGGAGAAAAGTTTTTGCGAGTTCTGCGAGTTCTGTCACAGAACAATTGGACATGGCGGTGAGATTTAGGCTATCGATTTGAGAAAGTACAGTTGCCACCATTACAACATCATCCCAAGTCTCGAGCTTTTGATTAAAGATTGATATATCATTGGATCCAAATGGTTTGTTCTCAAGTTTTTTCTGGAGGTCGAGGTCTCCCATTTGTTTGACAAGTCTAACGATTTGTAAACCATGTCCCACTTCATCAGTGACCATCCTTGCAGTGCGCCATCGCTGTTCTGAACTAGTGTAGTCCTTTGATTGCCACTCAAGATAGAGATTGTAAAAGCCATATTCTACATCTCCCTGAAGTGCGAGAATACCTTTGACATATTTTTTTTCTTCAGGTGAGAGATTCTTTATGCTTTTAGTCATTACATTTCAAGAATTTAAGGCTACAAAAAACTATCGAGGATGTAAGTAGAATAATTTTGATAATAAATGTGAAAGTGGAACTACCTTGAGTTCCTCATTTTCTTCAGACGGATTATATAGCTATTTAACTCTCCCTCAAGATCCATAATGTTGGATGTGCTTGCAATTTCCTCGACTTTTTCCAGCTGATTGAGGATATCATTTTTCAGATCTTTTATTACCATTAGTTGGTATTTCAAACATCTTTCTTCACAGATTATTTCTGCATTCTGAATTAGATTTGTCACGTGATCATAGTCCTTTGATATCAAGTTGAGTTTAGCTCGTAGAATTAGTGATTCTACGACAATTGAGAATGATTTGCTCTTCTTCCCAAAATCACGAAGTTGATCGAGGAGCTGTTCAACCACCTTCCTAGCAGGGCCTGTGGGACCAGAAATTGAGAGTTCGAGAAAGTTGATCTCGATCAAATTCTTAAGAGCCTCCACGTGTATCTCAAAGTCAAGGACGGGATCACGAATAATTTTCTCAAAATGAGTTCTAGCCTCCACCTTGTGTTGTAACCTCGATCCAGAAATAAGAATTAGACCTTGAAGAAGTTCATACCTCTGCTCAATTATTTTTTGTAAAAAGTGTCTTATGAGCTCTACCATCTCTGATTTACACTGCTCTATTATTGCTTTATCTGAATTATGGATTGCAAATTTCGACTGAAGAAGTATTGCATATGATAAATCAGTTGGTAAATTTAATTCGTAGTATATACTTTTTGCACTTTTTACCATTTCCTCTGCAGTTTTGATATTTCCTAATTTGAAGTAGAGTTCTCCAAGGTTCACTAGAGTATTTGCCATACCAAGTTGATCAGAGGTCTCTTCCTTTATCTCTAGACTTTCAAGCAGGTATTCCAGACCCTTATTTAACTCACCCATTGAGGAGTAGAGATTTCCTATATTGTTCTTCAACTTCCCAACTAATTTTACATTATTATCCCCAATAAGAGCCAAGGCATTATTGTAGTAAATGAGTGCTTCTTCCAATTCTCCATGATCATGGAGCATTATCCCAATGTTTCCCATAGTTCCTGCAATACCTTCTGTATCACCGACCAATTCCATATATTCAATTGCTTTCAGAAGATATTCCCTAGCTGCATCCTCATTGCCGATTTGGGAACAGGCTAATCCGAGGGTATTGTATATTGAAGCTAAGTGACTCCCCGATTTTATTAGATCGTCTTCAGACCTGCTCCTAATATATTCTAGCACTTCTTCCATGATATCAATTATCTCTTGATTGCGACTAAGTTTATTCAACGAGACAAGATACTCAGAATAACTGAGAAGTATGAGTTTACCTATTTCGCCTTTTTTCGCGAGATCTAGTGCTTCTCTATTGAGTTTAACAGATTCATGATACTTCCCCTCTACTTCAAGAATGAAGGCTTCAGCAATCTTTCTCAGAACATCTGCACCTACTGAATTCAAAAGGGGGAGAGACTGTCTAGCCTCCTCAATCTTCCCTTCAGAAGCAAGATCTATGATACCTGAGAAGTTCACGAATTATTCTCAGTTGAGAACTCTATAAACAGATCGTCCTGAATTCGGAATTACTGAATAACCTCATCACCAGTTATGTCCCGAGAGAAGATAATTCTGGCATCTAGAGGGATGAGACCCTTTGAGGTAATTCTTAGGGGATTGATATCAACCTCAGAGATAACGTTTTCATATTTGTTGGAGATTTGGGATACTTTAACCAAGAATTTCGTTAGCTCATTCTTGTTTACTGGAGGAAGTCCACGAGGTCCATTCAGAATCTTCTGGTTTTTAATTGAGTCAATCATCAATTCTGCATCACTTATGCTCAAAGGAGAGCTTCCAAAAGTTACATCTTTCAGGATTTCAACAAAAATCCCTCCAAGACCAAAAACAGTAATAGTGCCGAATGTAGGATCATGTGTACTTCCCACAAGAAGCTCGATACCATCCTCAGCCATAGGAACAGCAAGCACATTCTTGAAATCAAGAGTCTCAAATCTCTTCTTCAAATCGAAGAAAACCTCGGGCAGACCCGATCGAGGGACATTGAGAACTACTGCATCTAGATCAGATTTATGGAGTATCTTAGGAGACATAACCTTGCAGGCATATTTGACATCAGGCATATCAGATAGATTTGCCTCAAGTTCCTCAAGAGTTGTCAAAATGTAGTGCTCTGGAAACTCAAGTCCCTCTTCCTCAAAAAATTGATAGACTTCAAATTCCAAGGGTTGTCTTCCCTCTGATATAATTTTCTGAAATCCTGTTCATGATATCCTCTCCTCTCTCTTGAGAAAGTCACGATATTCCACCAAGTACTTTAGCATCTTCATCGCTTCCTCAACAGTTCCAAATGTTGGAATATCCACCTTATCGAACTTAGAGTTGATTATCTTTGACTCTTCCCCACCAACACTTATGGAAAGAATTGGTTTTGAAGCACTCTCCTCATTGTATGGCTTAGTTCTGGTCAAGAAATCCGTCATCAAATCGAGAAAGTCCTTCACAACAAATTGTGGTGCGGAGGGAATGATGATGAGTATTATTGAATCAATATTTGGATCCAAGCAAAATTGCTCTACACCAAACATGAGCTCCTCTGCTGTGACCATTCCAGTCAGATCCAGAGGATTGTTTGAGATGTAGTACGGAGGGTACTTTGCTTTGAAACCACTGATAGTCTTCTTACTCAATTGACCAAGAGCCAGACCCTCACGTTCAACAGCGTCTGAAGCCATCACTGCAAACCCACCTCCATCGGTGACAATACCCACTCTATTCCCTCTAGGGATAGGTTGTTTCTCAAGTGTCTTTGCGAGATTGATCATCTCATCAAACTGATTCACTCGAATAATACCATGCTGTTTCAACAGTGCGGAAACTACAGAGTCATTCGATGCAACTGATCCAGAATGCGACTCTGATGCTTTCGCTCCAAGGGAGGTCCTTCCAGCCTTCAAGAGAACAATTGGTTTCTCCCGTGCAATTTTCCTCGCTTTTACCATAAATTTCTTACCATTCTTGAATCCCTCCAGATGGGAAAGAATAACCTTGGTCTTTACATCACGACCGAAGTAATCCAGAAGATCGTACTCATTGACATCACTAGCATTTCCAAATGATACAAATCGGCTTATCCAACGCCCATTACCTTCCATTGTAAATGCAGAAAGTACAGCTGATCCCAGAGCCCCGCTTTGAGTCATCATTGCTATATTTCCAGAACCAGGACGTGCGACTCTTTCCAGTGGAATGAATATGGTGTCAACCCCATCACTTAGGGAGAGGATTCCTATACAATTGGGTCCCACAATACGGATATTCTTTGTGTGGGCAAGTTCAACAATTTTCTCTTGCATCCTGCGTCCTTCCTTGGAGACTTCTGCAAAACCACCACTCTCAATCACAATTGATTTCACCTCTTTTGCCACAGCATCTTCCACCGCTTTTAACACATATTTAGCAGGAATAGCCATCACCACCAAATCTACAGGAGCAGGGACATCTCGTAGATTTTTGTAGACCTTCCTCACCTCAATCTCACCGCCTTTTGGATTGATGAAGAATAAGTCACTAGGGTAATTAAGAAGAAAATTTTCTACAATGTGCCATCCAAGTTTACTACGATCACCTGTAGCACCGATAATAGCCACACTCTTTGGTTCAAAGAACACAGCTATTGGATCGTAATTTCTATCATCTACACTTGACATTTAGGAGAATAACACTATTGAATATAAAAAATAGCTCGGAAGATAACGGAACTTCACAATTATATTTTTCTTTTTTTAGAAAAGAGCTCCCCAACCCATACGAATTGAGGAGATCAGAGCAACAAACCAGAAGAGTTTTAGAAGTCTGACTGAATCTATTTTTTTAGCTTTTGCAGCTCCGAAATACGCACCTATAACAGCTCCAATTGCAAGTGAAGTCCCCCAGAATAGAACAGGAGTAATGTCCCCCTCGAACAAGAGAAATCGAGTTGTCAGAACGACTATAGTCATGAAGACAATCATAAATGTGGAAGTAGCAGCTGCAATATGGATAGGTACCCCTACAACTGAAGTAAGGAGAGGAACGAAAATAATACCACCACCTACTCCAAGCAGGCCAGCAACAAATCCTCCTGCAAGTGCAACGAGAGAACCAATCCCGATTTTCACAGTATACTCGTAAACTTGACCATTTTCTGCCACAATCCTCCTTTTCTGGAGGTAAAAGGATTCTTCATGATCTTCAAGAACTGGCGTCCCTTCAGTATCCGAAGGACTATTCTTCTTCAACAGGTTCTTCAGAGCAGTAAGCCCAATGAGAACTGCAAAGAGGAATTTGATTATGCTGACATCCGTAATTATCTTCTGCGCGGTGTACGCGCCCAATAGTGCTCCCGGTACTGCGATAACGGAGAAAATGAGACCAGTCTTGATGTCAATTCTGTTCTGACGGTAGTACTTTATCGTCCCAGAGATCGATGTAAAGAGAATAACATATGTGGATGTGAGAGTTGCAATCTCATCAATGTTGAGTACGAAGATAAAGTAAGGGACATTCATGAGTCCACCACCTATTCCGATCATAACTGCCAATATTCCAAATAAAATTCCTACCAGTGCAGTCAAAGAAGCCACAAGAAAATCTTCCATGACGATTCAGTGAAAATTTAATCTTAAAATCATATGTTTCTAGTCTAATACGATAGGATGGTATAATCTAATTCACAGGGATTTCGAATAGAATAGTTAGAAAAATCACTCCAACATTCAATGTATGAGTTCTTTGCTACTTACGGAGTTGCTCCAATATTACTTGGAATTCCGAATTACAGATGCTACTGCAGATCCAACATCTGAGCAACGGGATGTACCGCCCAAGTCGTAGGTTAATGTCTTTCCGTCCAATACCACCTTCTCAACAGCTTTCTCCACTGCTTTACCAGCTTCAACCGCCCGAGAATCGTTGAATTTATCTCCAAGATAATCTAGGAGCATCGATCCTGACAGGATCATCGCCATCGGATTTGCCTTGTCCTTTCCTGCATGTTTCGGGGCGCTACCATGAACTGGTTCAAAAAATGCGTGCTCATCACCAATATTTCCAGACGGAGCCATTCCTAAACTGCCTCCAAGAACAGCAGAGAGATCTGAGGCAATATCACCGAGCATGTTAGTTGTCACGGACACATTGAACCAGTCAGGATTTCTGACCAACCATTGCGTATAGGCGTCGATATACGCAAAATCTTGCTCGATACTAGGATGTCTTTCTGCAATATCCTTGTAGATAGAACGGAAGAGACGACATCCTTCAAGAACATTGGCCTTATCGACACAGGTAACTCTTTTCACTCCGTCTTTTGGTGACCCTCTTTCCCTCCTTTCTGCAAGTTTGAATGCGTACTCAATAATTCTCTCTGAACCCTTCCGTGTAATCACTCGGGAATCCACCGCAAGTTCTGATATTCCTCCTCTTGAAAGCCTACCTCTCAGTGGAGAATAGAGACCTTCAGTATTCTCACGTACAGTGATGAGATCTACTTTTCCTGGTTCCCAGACTAATTTCCTCTCATCATGAATTTTATGCTTAATTCCAGGATACAATTTAGTTGGTCGGACATTGGCATAGAGGTCTAAACCAAATCGAAGTCCAAAAATAATACCAGCTCCAGCGATGTTTCCATCAGGGAGATTTGCACCAGGCCATCCAACTGCACCCAGAAATATCGCATCAGCGTCTTTGCATGCATCGAATGCACCCTCATCCCACTCCCTACCTGTTTCTAAGAAGTATTGACCACCGCATGCGAACTCTTCAAACTCGAAATTAATGTCATAAGTTTCAGTTACTGCCTTTAATGCTTTTACACCTTCAGGCGTGACATCTCTTCCAATTCCATCTCCAGGGAGAACTACAATTTTGTAGGAATTTTTGGACATATGGGAACATTCTCTCTTCAGTTGATAAACATATGTGGAGGATCTTGCCTTTCTGTATGACACTCCGGGTTCAAGAGTTGAAAAGATATAGAATAATATAGAAAAAAATGGAATAAAATGGAAATGAGAGAAATACCGGATTTTTTTTATGAATATGGGGAGATGAGAGAAGCATGATGGAATATCAAATAGATGTGAGTACCAGACGAGTCATTGCAGCTCATTCTTTACCGCAAAGTATTATATGAATCCGAACTTATCTAGGGTAATGTCTGCATCAATCAATGATCTACTGCAGATCAGAAAGTCAATTGTCAGAACGGGAAAGATGATCAAGAGTCTACTGAATTCTCACAATGACGATTTATTTATGTACAAAATTGACAATAAAGCAGGACACAAAGCCCTCGGAATTGATTTGAAAGCAGAAGATCGAATAGTCTCTGAATTCAATAAATCTGGGATAAGGGGAAAAGTAATATCAGAGGAGAGAGGAGAGATTGATCTAAAACCAATGGAGGGGACATACTACACCTTTATTATTGATCCGCTTGACGGGTCGACCAATTTCAGAAGAGGAATACCCTTCAACTGCATTTCAGTTGCTTACATGCCTAAAGAGGGTGATATCTATTTTGGAGACTTGAGGAATGGTATTATCTATGATTTCAATTCAGACAACCTTTATGAAATACGTGATAATACTGTATTCTTAAACGATGATCCACTGAAACTCAGGAAGGCAGCTAAACCAAGAACAGTCTGCTACTACTATTATTCGAGTAATGACACTAAACCAAAATTACTCATTTTTGAAAAGAATTACAGGATAAGGACATTAGGGTGTGCGGCATTAGAACTGGTACATGTTGCTACAGGTGGATTTGATGGATTCATTGACGCACGAGGGGGTCTTGGGACATATGATTTTGCAGTTGCAGCTAAAATTCTAGAGCTTATGGGAGCGTCTATTACATTCCTCTCGAATAATCAGATAGTTGATCCATCTAGTATATTATTGAATGACCTCCAAGCTGGATATAAACTAATTGCAGCACAAGACAAGGAATTCCATGATTTGCTTGTGAATTCTCTACTAAAGTAATACTTTCCCCCATGTACATCGAGAAATGATAGCAAGGTGAAGATCAAACTGATTCATTAACTTAACTAATGTATCCCAAAATTGGAACTCTCAATTGTACTGCTAGATAGTTGAGAGGTATATCAGGGGTACAACCATGGACAATAAACCTGCAACGATAGTAATAACACCATCAAAGGGAGTTAATTTTTCCCTAGATGTAGGAAGACTACCGTCCTTGGATTCATTCTGGGCGATAGCACCTGCACCAATACCCTCTGCCATCGCAGTGGCTCCCTTTGACATTCCCCTTCCTAGTCCAGCCAACGTTCCCCAAACAATTAGAATGAATCCTACAATTGATACCCCGAAGAAGTAATCTTCCAAGGAAAATGCCCTTAGCCTGAATATGAAAATTAAGGGGACAAAATAGGTTACTGCAATAAGGCCTACGATCAGTTTTACGAACTGAATTACATCAATATGATTTCGTTCCTTCTTCTCTGCTGTGACTTTATCCCAATTATAATCCACAAGATCATCTACCTTCACCATAGTATTAAATCAGATAATGAGTATATAATTTTTGTGTTGAAAAATGTTCAATATTACCCTAATATTACTATATTATAAATTTACATTACTGCTATTTTCTTAATTTGAGGTACAACCGGAACCGCGGACATCTCAAGAAGTCCATTCTCAAAAGAAGTGACAATTTTCTCAGGATCAAGATCAGTAGGAAAATGCAATACTTTCAAAAAGTAATACTCCTCTCGATCTCCAGTCACCTTTATCGTCTTACTATCTGAGAGAATGACCTCTACTCCATCCTTGGAAACACCAGGTAGCTCAAGAGCTGTCCTAAATAAATCCTCATCCTGATCGTATTCGCTACGAGTCATAGGTACTCGATAGGTCTTTCCTTTGTTGTCTTTGTAAAATCTCATGATTATCTTCTCTCCTAATTTACGTTGATCTTTATCACTTCTGGCTGCTTGTGATTGATAGTAAGTTTCAGCAGACCGGAGTGAAAATCAGCCTCGATGTTCTCGACATCAGGGGTGTCTCTAAAAACGAATACTTTCTTGAATTTCCGTTCACCAGTCACACCCTTAATTGTGAGCTTATTCTGCATGAAATTCAGGTCGAGATCATCCTTTGCAATTCCAGGTAATTCTGCCTCGATTGCAATGGAATCGTTTTCCTCGTTGTACTTGACTTTGGATTGGGGGGTTCTATATTCTTCGTTACTCATGCTTTATCACCTTACTGGAGTTCTATTCTCTTCTGTTCAGGCATTATTTCCTTGAAACTAAGAGTAAGCAGCCCATCTTTGAGGGATGCAGAAATTGATTCCTGATCGATGTTCCTTCCGATCTTGAAGGAGGATCTGAATTTTCTATCCTCTGTCTCAGCTTTGATGCTGATTGTGTTCTCTGAGAGAGTGACTTCAAGATTTTCCTTGTCGATGCCAGGAAGCTCGATCTCAGCAGTCCAGATTCCGTCATCTTCGTTGAAGTGGAGATCAGAAAGAGGTCTCCTGAATGCGTCCATCTCATCGAAAATAGTGTTGAAATTACTAAATACCTTGTCAAGGTCGTTCATTACTCGTGCAATCATATGTTTTTTGCCTCCGTTACCCGATGAATACCATCGGTATATTACTAATACTATTATACCATTAGTACTATATAAGAATTTTGTTTGTTTTTGAGACATTATTGAAAAACGAAATTGACAACTACAGACATTGGTACACAACTGGAGAAGAAATCATGGAAAAACTATTGAAAAAATACGGTGGTGGAATGTATGTTACTCTATTAAGATTACCCTAAGAATGAAGAAGAATATTAGCACCAATTTTTTTTATCTGTCAGCTAGTTTTTAATATCAATTTGAGACTCAATATAGATCTTGTCTGGACTAAGTATTTCTATAGCATCAGATAGTTTCTGCTCCAATGTATCGATATCATCTGCCACACCAAGATCTCCTGCAACAGCAGCCTTGGTGAAAGTGAGATCCAGCGCAAGTAATAGAGCATCAGGTCCCAAAAGCATAGTTTTCATAGAATTGATAAGTTTCACACCTTCAAATGACTCTACAATATCGAGGATCTGCTTCTGAATCCGGTTAGATACTGCCTTACCGACGAGATAGGTCTTGTTCTCACGTGCCAATAGGAGACCTCCTGTCATGAGCACCAGACCTATGGCAATAGATGTGTAACCGTCGAATATTGCATCACCAGTAATATAGGTGATAATCGATCCTATCAAGGCAATGACCAGACCTACCAGTGCAAGAGTATCCTCCGTTAGTAGTGAGAGGATGACAGGGTCCTGCATCTCATCAACAGCCTCTATCAGATTGTCGCTACCTACCTTTTTCATGTATGCTCGTGCTTCCTTGACTGCTGTCGACAAGGCATAGGATTCTAGTACAACGGCAATAACCAGTACAAGGATCTGCCAGATAAAGAGCTCCGGATGGAATACATGTCCCTCGGGATGACTTAGTATTTGGAAGCCTTCATACATTGCCAATGTACCCGAAATTCCAAATATCAAGATAGCAACGACGAACGCCCAGAAGAACTGAACCTTCTTGTAGCCAAAGGGATGTTCAAAATCAGGTTCTCGTTTACTTCGCTTGATACCAAGCGCTAAAAGTATCTGATTAAATGTATCTGCAAAGGAGTGGTACGCCTCAGAGATCATTGCAACTGAACCAGTAATGGTTCCCACAATAGATTTAATTACACCAATCATGAAATTAACAGCCAGTGCTGCCTTTAATGAAGATCCAGCCATAAGACTCTATTTTAATCGACAAGTCGAAGAATAAATAGGTTTGTATTTGATTATATCTGAGTTTAACTGTGAAATTGAGATTGACTAACAGGTTGAATGATATTCTACATGTACGAATCGAGATTCTTTCGACGAAGGGAATTGACTTTACCCCTGAGATTTCTAGCCATATTATCAAAGTTTTTGACTAGTTCGGCATTCATGGATGCTCCAGTTTTCTTGAGAGCTTGCTCGAAATGTTCTAGCTTTACAATCCGATTTTCAATATCTTCACGTAAGGCAAGCATAGCCGCCTCTCTACACAGATTCTCCAGATCTGCACCAACGTAGAAGTTGGTCTTTGCAGCAATAGCATCCAGAACTACATCTTCGGACAACGGCATATTTTGGGTATGAACTTCCAGAATTTTCTTGCGTGCCTCGAGATTGGGGTTGGGAATGTAGACAAGACGGTCGAATCTACCGGGTCGGATGATTGCAGGATCGAGGAGTTCAGGACGATTAGTTGCGCCAATAATGAGCACACGTCCTTTCTTGTCAATACCGTCTAACTCTGTAAGAAATTGGTTGATTATACGGTCGAGATTTCCATCACCAGATGAGCTTCGAACTCTCATAAGTGAGTCTACCTCGTCGAAGAAGATCACAGTAGGTGCCATTTCGCGAGCTCGTCTGAAAACGTCTCGGATTGCCTTCTCAGTATCACCAAACCACTTGGAAGCCAGTTCTGGACCACGTATCGGGATGAAGTTACTCTGGGATTCATTGGCAACTGCTCTAGCAAGCAAAGTCTTACCAGTTCCGGGGGGACCAAAGAGGAGAACTCCAGAGGGAGGAGTGATTCCCATCTCATCAAATGCTTCTGGGTACTGAAGGGGCCATTCGACTGCTTCCTGCAATTCTTTTCTCTGATCATCCAATCCTCCGATATCATTCCATTTGGTATCAGGGATGTCAGAGATGATCTCCTTCATTGCACTGGCATTGACATATTTCAGTGCTTCCTCAAAGTCCCTTTGACTTAGACGAAGGGTGCTTAGTAAATTCGTAGGTAGTTTCTCCCGAAGATCAATACTTGGCAGAATCCTTCTAAATGCCTGAATGGATGCTTGTTTGACAACCATAGTGAGATCTGCGCCGAGGAAGCCCTTGGTTCTTAATGCAATCTCATGAAGATTGAGATCTAGTTCAGTGGGAATATTCCTCGAGAGAATGAGAAGAATCTCCTCACGATCGTTGGAGTCAGGAGCACCCATGTTAATCTCGACATCAAGTCTCCCAGGTCTTCTGAATGCAGGATCTATCTCGTCTACACGACTGCTGGTTCCTATCATAAGTATAGACTCGGATTCCTTGATAGAGTCAATTTCCTGTAGGAGCAGGGTTGTGATTCTACGAGTGATTTCGCTGGTAGTCATCTTGTCCCTGTTGTTAGCAATGAGATCTATATCATCGATCAAGATGATTGAGGGTGCTTTAATTTTAGCCTCCCTGAAGTATCTACGGATCTGTCTTTCTACCTCTGCAAGATCAGTAGTGAGGATATGCGATACATCAACAAGAATGGTAGTGACATTTGATTCACTAGCCACAGTTCTGGCAAGAAGGCTTTTTCCAACTCCAGATGGTCCAGAAATGAGTACCCCCTTCGGAAAGTTGATATTGATAGGTTTGAAGAAATCTGGATTTCTCAGAGGTAATTCAATCAGTTCATGGATTCGTTTCTTCTGTCTCCAGTAACCGCCGAAATCTTCGTATGTAAGGGTTCCAATTCCCTTGATCATCACTTGGGGAGAGTGTTCTTTTATGATGATCACTGTCTCTGGACCTACCTGTACCAAGCCATTTGGTTCAACCTTTGTGACTATGAATCTGAATTCAAAATTGTTATCAAAGTCAACTGAGATTTCCTCAACTGATGCAAGATGTCTGAAATTCATTTCAATAATGTCTAGTGTGGTTAAGGGAACACCAATTAGCTGGTACTTATCCTCTTCTGGAAGTACAGATGGGATTTTGTGCAAAGGTTGGAGAACAACCTTACGAGCTTTCTTGATTGCAGTCTTATCAATCCTTACTACTGAATTTAACGAGCATTCAATTGATGCACGGAGGAGACCATCCATTGTGATGTATCCCTCAACTCTTTCCTCATCCCAATCTTTGTCCCAAGCCTTGCTACCAGTATCAATTGATATGTCAGAATGATCCATTTTGAGAGCTTTGATGATTGCCGGTGTTCTTTTCCTTTCGGAGATTATTTCTATAATTTCATCCTCAAAGAAATTAAAGGATTTCATGACATCTGCTGTAGCTCTTACAACTCTTTTTCCGATGTCATCTGGTAGCGCATGAACTACCTTTAAGTGAACCACGTATCAAAAAGTACTTGGATATTCTTAAAATTGACTATTCGAGAACAGAAAAGAGGATCAAGACCAGTTTGGTTTCCTTCTCTCAAGGTAGGCAGAAATCCCTTCCTTAGCATCATCAGACGCAAAAAGTCTATTTTGTAATTCTCGTTCGAGAGTGAGACCTTCGTGCAAGGACATTTGTGATCCAGATACTACTGCTCTTTTAATCAGCCCTGATGCCAATTTAGGTCCATTAGCAATCTTGTTTGCGTAGTCCATGACCTTTTCCTCAAACTCACTAGAATTGTAAACATAATCAACCATCCTATAGCTCAAGGCTTCATCAGGAGTGAGAAGTCTCCCTGTAATTATCAGGTCAATTGCTCTTGAATTCCCGACAACTCGAGATAATCTTTGTGTGCCTCCTGTCCCAGGTAGCACGCCGAGATTGACTTCGGGAAGTCCGATTCTGTACTCTTTCTCGGGATTGGGAGAATTAGCCATAAATCGGATATCAGCTGCAAGGGCGATCTCTAAACCACCTCCGACAGTGTGACCATTTAATGCAGCGATAACGACTTTTGGTGTCTGTTCTAGTTTGAGAAGGACCTCATTTCCGTGAAGGCAGAAATTTCCTTTAGAGCCGGTAGAGCATGCAAGAAGATAGCTGATCTCAGCACCTGCACTGAATGCACCTGCTTTTCGATTCCTGATAAGAATTGCAACCACCTCATCATCAAATCTTGCTTGATTAATAGCTCTGTCCATCTGGAGGAAGAATTCGTGGGAGTAGGTATTCATTTTCCTATTGTTCGTTAGTTCAATGATTCCCAGTTTCCCTTCCTTCCTAAACTCAACAAGGCTGAGCTTGTCTGAATCTATATAGGTCGCTCCAGGAGTTTTAAGTAAGTCTTCCATATGTCAATGATTGTAGACCATTATATAATGCTTTCACCTCTTGAAAGATCACAGTACAAGCTCATGAAGCAATAGAATATATAGCAAAATAGAGTAGGTAAGATTTTTGTAGGGAGCACTAGGTTGTAATATGTGGATAGGACAGAAATTCGACCATTAGATATTAGTGACATTGACAAGGTGGCTGAAATTTATACTAAGGTGACAGGTAATGACAACTTAGATACCGAGAGATTGCTAAACCAGATTGATAATTCACTGGCAAGCTTAGCTGTGGAAAAGGATGGACAGCTCATTGGATTTATCATTGGAGGAGTACTGGAAGACGCTTTTGGTACAATTGAAAAGGTTGGATTAATCAACATGATAGGCATTGATCCGAGCTTTGGTGGAGCTGGACTCGGTCAAAAACTAGGGGAGGAGATAATCTCCAATTTTCAAGGACTTGGGATCACTAAAATTAGAACTATCGTAGAAGATACTGACACCTCACTTCAAAAGTACTTTAGGAGTATTGGAATGAATAAAGTAGAGTGGTCAGTCTTCGAGGTTGATAAATCTTAGAAATCTAATGAATACCCCAGAAAATATCTGTGTCTTGATTTTTAGGGGGATATCAGAAAAATCCATATGTATGTATTTATTTTCTTCTTTTCAAAGTAACTACTACTAGACCTAGGAGTACTGGTATAAATTCTATGGGTATTTTAGGAGCAGTTGTCACATCGTTATGTTCTGAGGAAAGAACAGAGATACTCGTAATGTCTGGGACGAATGGATCAACCAATGTATCAGAGGTGTATGAGCCGAGGTCAATAAATGCATCAACGTCATAGTGATCACTGCCTACATTTGCACTTGCAGTATCACCTGTGGTCGAATTGAGGAGGTGTGAACTGAGATGCTGATTGGCAAAAATGAAGTCGATTCTGGATGAAGATGAAATAAAGCTTGATCCATTCTCACTTGGATTCAACGTTCTGAAGACGTCTGTAAATGAATGAATTTCAGAAGCTTTGGGATTAGAGCTATTGATGACCATGTCAATTGGCTCATATCCAAGATCAGAAGCACCATTTGTAGTAGTGTCAACTGGGGACTCCGAGTTCATGTCTCCCATGTAAATGATAGGAACATCACCAAGACCGTCCATGAAGTTGAGGATGCCTTCTTGCTCATTTGCTCTTGCAATTTTCCCATCTGAACAGCAGGTAAGATGACCTCCGATAACGGAGATAGGTGTGTCACCAACCTTGATAACTGAGTTGAGGAAGGGGAGAGGAACATTCACTGTGCTACCAGTATCAGATTTCAAGCTGTCGAGTTTCTCAGCAGTTGTAATCTTGAATCTCGAGAGGAGGCTTATACCATTCCACGCATTGTCAATTCCTTGGAGTGTATATGCAGAGTAAGGGGCTTCATCAGCGAAGTACGTATTGAATTCACGTTGAACCTCAGAGAGTAAAGCATTGTTGGAATCGTCAAAGTTTCCGGTTTCTACGAGGATGAGAACATCTGGATTCTCCTCCTTGACAACATCCTTCCATTCCTTGAATATCCCACTTTCTTTGATGTTGTACGTCATGAATTTGGCCACAGATCTAAGTGTGGGTTTGAAATTGTGATCAATGTAATAGGTATGAGTAACCGTTGCCTCATTGCCATTCACATCCTTCACAGTTACTGATGCAGTGTGCTCACCTTCGCTGACTTGTGCAGTATCCAATGCAAAATAAAGTCCATCACTAACGACCTCATTGTCAAATTTGAATGAGATGGAACCAATCCCATATGCGTCTTTTGCATCAGCCGCAATTGCTACTTTTCCAGTAAGTGTAGCACCATCTCGTGGGAAGAGGATACTCACAGTAGGAGGTTCATTATCCGGGAGGGAGATTACAATATCTCCAGCGGCAGACTCGGTAGCTTTAACCATGTAGTTGAGTAAATTTTCAAACATGACTGTATCCTGAGCACCAGAATCTCCATAATCGAAGTCAGACCACATAGTGGTACCAAATACTGCAACACGATCAGAATCTGCACCTGATCCAATAGTCTCATAGGTTGCCAGAGGAATAGCATCACCACCAGTGTTGTCGCTTACATTATCGTAAATCACACTTGGTGGATGACCTGTTTCATCACTTTGGTATGCCTGTGCTTCTGCATGTACAAGAACACTAGCGTCCCCAGGCACAACTGAGCTAGGACTGAAGAAACTCATGACATCCACTCCTGAGAAGACTTCTGAAAAATCAGAGTTGAAATTATTGGTATCAATATACCAAGGTTGCCAAGCGCTGCTATCTGTGGTGTAGATATTGTCATCTTGCACCCTTGAGCTGGCGCTCACATTTCCAAGTATCGAGTTCATTGCACTATAGTCTGGTTTATTGAAATCGCCACGAGAGGCGAGTATCAGGTTACGGGCACCACTTTCCATCCAATTTTTTATCGCAGAGATATCAGTCTCCGTATAACCAGAGTATGTTGCTGAGATGAGAAGATGATTGGTGAAACTCAATGCTTCTGAGAAAGAAGAAAAATTACTGGAGAATCGAACGATAAAACCATCATCTGTAAGACTCTTGTAGATCTGATTCATACTTGTGGAGTAGTCATTGTCATGAGTATCATCAATGAGAAGTACACCTTTTAATCCGTCCGAAGTGATAGAAGGCAGAGGATTATTCTCAACTGCGACAGTACTGTGAATTGTGAGAGGAAGAGGCCCTATTAGCAGAATTACAAAGATAATCTGTGTTTGAAACTTCATTGTGTGGGTATCGATGTTCTCTATAAAAGTATTGTAGATCGGACACTGACTAAAGGTTTCTTCTGTACTCACCACCTACTCGGTACAGGGCATTGCTGATCTGTCCAAGTGAGCAGTGCTGTACGGTGTCAAGCAACTCACCGAAGATATTTCCTCCAGAAACTGCAACTTTCTGCAATCTGGATAGGTATTCTTCAGACATACTCCCGTGCCCTTTCTGGAACTCCCTCAAGCGACGTATCTGCATTTTCTTCTCCTCCGGGGTAGCTCGAATTAACTCATTGACTTCCAGTACATTGTCACCTCGGTTGGGGTTCAGGAATGTATTAACACCAATTATCGGGAGTTTTCCATTCATCTTGAGGTACTCGTAGTACATAGATTCTTCCTGAATTTTTCCACGCTGGTATTGAGTCTCCATAGCTCCAAGAACACCACCCCTTTCACTGATTCTCTCAAATTCAGACAGGACTGCTTCCTCGACAAGTTCAGTGAGTTCTTGAAGAATAAAGGAACCCTGATTAGGATTCTCATTCTTTGTACCACCAAACTCACGATTGATGATTAACTGAATAGCCATTGCCCTGCGTACTGACTCTTCAGTTGGGGTTGTCACAGCTTCATCATACGCGTTTGTGTGGAGTGAGTTGCAATTGTCATAGATGGCGAGAAGTGCCTGTAAAGTAGTTCTAATATCATTAAAATCAACTTCTTGAGCATGGAGACTTCTTCCACTCGTCTGAATGTGGTACTTCAACATCTGACTTCGCTTGCTGGCTCCATATTTCTCTCGGAGAGTGACAGACCAGATTCTTCTTGCTACCCTTCCGATTACCGAATATTCAGGATCCAGACCATTGGAGAAGAAGAACGAGAAGTTCGGTGCAAAATCGTCAATATTCATACCCCTGGATTTGTAATATTCAAGGTAGGTGAAACCGTTTGCCAAGGTGAAGGCAGTCTGTGAGATCGGATTCGCTCCTGCTTCAGCAATGTGGTATCCAGAGATGGATACTGAGTAATAGTTTCTGACCTTGTTGTCAATGAAGAACTGCTGAACGTCACCCATCATCCTCAGTGAGAAATCTGTGGAATAGATACAGGTATTCTGGGCTTGGTCCTCTTTGAGAATATCAGCCTGAACAGTCCCTCTTACTTGTGAGAAAGTATAGGCACGCATCTCTTCGTATTTCTCATCAGGAATGAGCTTTCGAATTTCCTCCCACTGTTTGATTTCAGGTGTATGATCATCGACAATCCACTGCTCACCACCATGCACGTCAAATCCATATCTTCCATCTCCAGTTCTTACATAAGCTTCTGCAGGAGTAAGGATCTCAGTGTCTACAACCCACTTTCTGCACTGCTGTCGAACAGCAGCGTTAAAGAAGAATGCAAGAATTATAGGAGCAGGACCGTTGATGGTCATACTTACCGAAGTCTTAGGATCACAGAGGTTGAAGCCTGCGTAGAGACGTTCTAAATCTTCTATTGTACAAATGGAAACACCAGATTCACCGACCTTTCCGTAAATGTCGGGTCTTTCATGAGGATCTTCACCATATAGAGTCACAGAGTCGAATGCAGTCGAGAGTCTTGCAGCGGGTTGTCCTTTTGAGACATAGTGGAATCTTTTATTCGTTCTCTCTGGTGGACCTTCACCAGCAAACATCCTAGTCGGATCTTCGCCTGTTCTCTTGAAGGGGTAGACACCAGCAGTAAATGGGAACCTCCCGGGGACATTTTCCACCAGTACCCATTCAAGAATCTCTCCCCAGTCCTTGAATTGAGGAAGAGCTATTTTCGAGATACTGGTTCCAGAGAGAGAGGTATTTTTGGTCTCTACCTTAATTTCCCTTCCTCTTACAGTGTACGAGAATTCATCGTCTTGGTATAATTTCTTAAAACTATCCCAGTTCTCGATGATTGAGAGATTATCTGATGTGAGATTGGAGCGAACTTCCTCTATTTGTTTCTCAAACAGAGAACTTAGATGCGCATTTGTGGCAATCAGTTTCTTCGCCTCAATTAAGTGCCATAATTTTCTTGCAAAATCAGATTGTTTTCGAGCCCAGTCCTTGTACTCCCAGACTGTCTCACTTATTTCTGCCAGATACCTCACCCTCTGGGGTGGGATAATATAGCTCCGATTTGAATTTCCTGTTGGTAGATCGATTTTGTCCATAAGGGATGACTGGAAATTACCAAATCTACTATTGACAATTTCCATAAGCTTGAGGTAGAGTGAGTTCACTCCAGCATCATTGAAATGCGATGCCATTGTACCAAATACGGGGATATCAGAATCGAGAACTGCATCATAGTCAAAGAGTTTGCGGGATCTCCTGAATTGCTTTCGAACATCTCGAAGGGCATCTTCCGCACCTCTTCTCTCAAACTTATTGATCGCGATTAAATCTGCGAAGTCAATCATATCAATCTTCTCGAGTTGACTTGCTGCTCCGTAATCTGTGGTCATCACATAGATACTGATGTCAGAGATGTCAATAATTTCACTTCCTGATTGCCCGATTCCTGCGGATTCGACTATAATGAGGTCATATCCTGCAATTTTGCAGATATCAATCGCAGGTTGAGCTGCCTCACTCGTGGCTAGATTCGCTCTTCTTGTTGCAAGTGATCTCATGTAGACATTATCGGAATGACTGAGCGAATTCATACGGATACGATCAGCCAGAAGAGCTCCACCTGTTTTCCTCTTGGAAGGATCTATGGATACCGCAGCTATAGATTTATCAGGGAAATCCATCAGGAATCTCCTGATAAGCTCATCCGTAAGTGACGACTTGCCAGCACCTCCAGTACCGGTTATTCCAATGATTGGGACTTGCATCTCTTTGGCAAGTCCCCGTATCTTCTCAATTTGTGTATCCTTTTCCTTAATTTCTGCGGTTGTGATAAGTCCAGCAGCGCCAATCCATTTCTCTTCATTTGTGGCATTGTTGAACTCAACTTGCTGATGATATTCCTTTGTAGAGTAGTCACATTCTCGGAGGATGAAATTGATCATTCCTTGAAGACCCATATGTCTTCCATCATCTGGAGAGAAGATCTTGATGATTCCATACTCCTCAAGCTCCTTAATCTCGTCAGGTACAATAACACCTCCTCCACCACCAAAGATCTTTATGTGACCAGCATTATTCTTTTCGAGCAGATCCTTCATGTACTTGAAGAATTCCATGTGTCCCCCTTGATAGGAGGAGACTGCAATACCTTGAGCATCTTCTTGGATGGCAGTCACCACTATATCTCGAACTGATCGATTGTGTCCAAGGTGAATGACCTCTGCACCTGAATCCTGAAGGATACGCCTCATTAGATTAATTGAGGCGTCATGACCATCAAAAAGGGATGCAGCAGTAATAATTCGAATAGGATGCTTTGATACGTACACGGATTCTTCTTCGTAGTTCTGCATGGAAATCTCTAATCAGATCGAAGGTTCAGGTAATAATAATACTTTCTTTAAGAGTTAGTGTCATTTTCCTAGAATTATACACAACTCCTTCCAACCGTCAAGTACCGGTGGGAAATTATTGTTGAAAACGTCTTTAGAGACTTGGAGCTTTGTGAATTTCGGAAAGTCAAAATATGCTAATTTTGGTTTAAACACCAAAGAGTCAATCAATATTTCTCTCAAGTTATTATCTGAAATATTGAGAAGTTGTAGATTGAAGGATTGTACAGGATTTAAGTCAATACTGTCGATGTAGTTCTTGCTGAGGTCAAGATTGACCAATTGGTACATTTCTGAGAGAGGACTCAAATCGATAGTTCTGAATGAATTATTCTCAAGGTAGAGATATCGTAGCATCGTCATCTCTCTCAGTGATTCAAGATCAATTGATTCGAGTTCACATGAACCAAAATCTAAATAATCCATGTTGAACCAATTCTGCATTGGAGTAAGATCGATAGTCCTCAATGGATTATTAGATACGTTTAGATCTGTCATCTCAATACTACCAAAAAGTGGATCGAGATCGATTTCTGCAAGTTTATTGTTCTTGACATTCAAAAGTCTTAGCTCCTCAATGTCCTCCAGAGGAGAGAGGTCTATACTTGTAAGAAAGTTATCTGCAAGATACAGGTACTTTAATGTTAAAATGGCACTCAGCGGAGAGAGATCAATACTATCAAAGAGATTAGCAGAAAGATTTAGTTTTACTAGAGTTCTCAGGGATTTGAGTGGTGTGAGATCAATCTCAATGAGTTGATTATCTTGCAGATAGAGTTCTTTTAATTCGAGCAGATATGAGATAGGGGTGAGATCTATTTGCTGAATTTGATTGGATCCTAGTGAGAGTATTTTGAGTGACTCAAACAGATGAATAGAAGCAAGATCTATAGATCTGAGATTGTTACTATCGAGAATGAGAGATTCTAGATTAGGAAGATCTACTCCCCTAATGGAAATTTCTATTATCTCATTTCCTCTCAAATCTAGCTCCCCAAGCGATGTACAACCATTCAATTGAGTTAAGTCGAGTTCTACTAATTGATTCTTCTCCAAGCGGAGCACTGATAGTTTCTTCTTATTTCTTAGTGGAGTAAGATCGATGCTAGAGATGCAATTGCCATTCAGATCAAGATAAGAAAGACTCTCTGCTTTTCTCATATTTGCTAGATCAATCACTTCAAGACCATTCTCACCGAGCATCAACCTGTCCAGAGCATGGCATTGATTCAGAGGTCTTAGATCGATATGAGTGAGATAGTTTTTCTGGAGGAAGAGATCTTGGAGTTGAGATTGAGTTGAAAGAGGACTCAGATCAATCTCGTATATTACATTATCCTCAAGATAGAGGCTTTTGAGATTGGTTATCCTCATTATCGAACTCAGATCAATCACCTCGATCTGGTTTTTCGCCAATGATATCTTGTGAAGATTTCGCATTTCTGGTTGGATGAAATCGAGTGAAATAGAGTTCAAGAGATTCCCGTAGACAAATATCTGCTCCAAGGATCGACAGTAAGAGAGGGGAGAAAGATCGACATAAGTGAGATTCATCTCATTAATCCCTATAGTTTTGAGAGAGATACATCCAGCTACTGGGGAGAGATCGATGAAGCAAGATGGGTTCCCACCTACGTATATCTCTTCAAGTAAGTCTAATCGACTTGACCAGCTGAGGTCAATACTCTCAAGATTGTTGTTTGAGATTGAGAATTGCCTTAGAAAATAACTGTTCTCAAGTGGTTTCAGATCAATTTGTGAGATGTTATTTCTAGCAAGTGATATATTCTCCAATTTTGATCCGAATTTTAGAAAACTCAGATCGATTTGCTCTATCAAGTTTTTTGAAAGGTAGAGTTTGGTAAGATTCGGAACATCATTCAAAGGAGAGAGGTCTATAGCATTTATATTATTGTTCTCTAAAACCAGAGTCTTGAAACCCTTAAGATTGCGGAGTGGGGAGAGGTCTACTCGAACAAGATGATTTGATCCTAGATATAGTCCTTGCAGGGATGTACATGTAGAAAGAGGAGTAAGATCCAGCTTTGTAAGCTCCATGTTTTCAAGAATGAGATTCTTCAGGGAGCTGCACTTTGCCAATGGTCTTAGATCTACTTGAGTAATTGGAGCCATGTGGATGAATAAATTCTCTAGAGACGTCATTTTGCGAAGGCAACCTAGCTCAATAGATTCGACAGACACTTCCTCTAGTGTTAGATTCACTAGGTTCTTCTTAGAAGACAATGCACTGAGATCTATTTGTACAATTGATGAATCTTGGATAACTACACTGGTCTCTTCAGCTTTGATGACTAATCTATCTGTCTCGCCTGTGACTGTTGTGTAGGATATCTCCACTGATTCATCCTGAGAGGATTGATGCATTCCTATTTTCTATTTCTCCTAAAGATATTTAAGGAGTGAGACCTTATTGCTTAATTAACATCTTCTCAACAGTACCTGCAGGTAAAGCAACGTATCCTAACAATTCAAATATGTCACCTACTATCTATGGTCTGATTTGCAAAACAATTCTAGTCTGTATTCTGGCAGAATCTCACTGGTGAGACCTGCACACTCAGGCATCAAAGCGCCTGGACATTACTTCTGTTGCCAGAACTTCATAGTACTCATGTTGGGGTCTTCGCCTGAGAGGAAGAAACCAGATCAGACATGTTCTGAATGGCAGGGCGACCATCGTCCTATTCCACCCCTCCGCATCACTGCGAAAGTTGCTTAGCGCACTGCTAAGCGGATCGTTCAAGGTTGTGTGACATCTATAGTGAATTCGAAGCTACCTACGGTACTATTGTGGAACTTAATACTCCCCTGAAATACCAGTGTAATATTATCTTCTGGAATCTCAAGGAAAAACCAGGACTCCATACTGATACCTAGCTCTCTTCCCCTTAGTCCTAACCTAAATTGGGGAATTATGTCGGGTTTTAGTATCTTTTTCTGCACAATTACTATATAGCATTCTATATTAAAGGTAATTTGGAACAATCATTAAATTCGCTAGTACAACTCTTGTATCATTTGTAGATTATATATCCGGTACAACAATAAAGAGCAGTTCAAGGAATAAGGCACTTTTGATAGCGAAAATAGAAATATATTTCAAAGTTATTTAGAAAGGTCTTCCTATGGATTTCAATTTTTCCGATGAGCAGAACCTCATTGCAGAAACAGTCAGAGATTTCGCAACCAATCGATTAGAATCGGTTGCAGAGAAGATGGATAAAGAAGATTACTGGCCTGCAGACCTGTTTCGAGAGTTAGGTGAGCTTGGATTACTGGGGCCGACAATTGAGGAGAGGTACGGAGGAGCTGAATCCGATTACTTTACACAGACTATCATTCTAGAGGAGTTGGCGAAGGTCAGTCCTGCATTTGCTCTGAGCGTTGGAGCACATTCAAACTTGATGTTGGATAATTTGAGTCGAAATGGAACTGAAGAGCAGAAATCCAAATATCTACCTAAATTGGTTACCGGAGAATACACCGGTTCACTCTGCCTGACTGAGCCAGGATCGGGATCTGATGCACTTGGGATGAAGACAACTGCAAAACTTCAAGGTGATTTCTACCATCTCAATGGTAGCAAGACATTCATCACCAATGCACCCATTGCAGATGTTGGTATTGTCTATGCAAAGACATCTCCAAATAAAGGCAAAAGAGGTATAACAGCATTTGTCCTCGATTTAAATTCGGATGGAGTCACAAGAGGAAAGAAGATGGAGAAAATGGGGATGCGAGGCTCCCTAACTGGGGAGCTCTTCTTCGATGATGTCAAAGTTCCTGTGGAAAATATCATGGGACAACTGGATCAAGGTCATAAGATTGTCATGTCAGGTTTATCTGCTGAGAGGGCTACTCTTGCGGGAATATCTCTTGGGATCTCGGAGGCAGTTTCACAAATGGCCCTCAACTACTCTCTTGAGAGGGAGCAGTTTGATCAGAAAATTGCCAATTTTCAGATGGTACAAGCCAAGCTGGCAAACATGTACGTCGAGTCAATGACGAGTAAACTACTAGTCTACTATGCGGTCTCCAAGGTCATGGAGAACCATGGAGTGAATCGTGAACCTGCAGCCTCGATTTACTATGCAGCAGAGAAATCAACAAAGCTTGCACTTGATGCTATTCAGATTTTGGGTGGATATGGTTATATGAAAGAGTACAAGGTCGAGAAATTCATGAGAGATGCAAAACTCCTTGAAATCGGAGCAGGAACATCAGAAATTAGAAAATTAATTATTGCACGAGATCTCATACGAACTGGAGATTTCAGTTAGATTCAGTGTACGCACATAATTTTCAAAAATAGTGATTTCCAGACTTGCCCTATGACGAAGGTCTTTTTTTACATAAAGTGGGTTGCAACACGTGAGCCAGAGTACCTCCAAAATATCGAGTAAGAGGAAATTAATCTATATTTCACTGACCATACTTCTCTTCATAGCAGGATATTTGTTAGCCCCACCTGAGATGGAGGAAGGAAATTATACAATCGACTTGAGCATCGAACATCAAGGAGGTACGAGTGAATACTCTTTAGATTTTCTTGTACTGGACACTCCAGTGAATACCTCGGAGTATTCCAAGATCTTGGTCGATAACAGGTATGAGCTTCATCTAAAGTATAATCCAGAATACTCGAGAGGTATTAATCAAAGAATTAGTATCAGATTTGAAGTTGTCAAAGACAATATTATTGTTACCAGAGAGGTTATGGATTCGATAACTGCTCATGTTACTGGTAACAAATTCCAACTCTCAGTTTCACCCCAGAAGATTGGAGATGGAGCTCAAGCAGAGTTAGCTTTTAGACCACTGAGATACTCAAAACTTGCACTTGGACTGTTATTTGGGATTGCATTTCTCTGGTTGACAGAATTCATACCCCTTGCAGCAGCTTCACTGATCATTCCAGTAGTGTCTGTGGTATTCAAATTAGATACTGCAAATGACAGTCTCTCCCCATTCTTCAGTAGTATAATAGTGCTCTTCTTCGCAGGTTTCCTGCTTGCTATGGCAATGCGAAAAACTAAACTTGATACTTGGATCTCGCTGCAAATTCTCTCAAGAATCCCTGCAAATGGAAAAATCTTAATCTTGACCATGATGATCTTGAGTGCAGTATTCTCTATGTTCATGAGTAATACCGCAGCAGCTGCAGTTCTCATCCCTCTGGCAATAACATTGATGAGCCAATTTGAGGGAGAGTATTTTGAGTTCCGAAAGACACTGATACTGAGTATAGCATATTCAGCAACCTTGGGAGGAATTGGATCACTCATTGGAACACCTCCAAATATAATTGCAGCTGACCTTGCATATGAATTCAATGGAGCAGATATCACATTCAGTGAGTGGTTCTTTTTTGGAGCCCCAGTTGTGCTTGTAATGATCCCAGTGATATTCCTTTACATCAATATTAGATTCAAGCCCTCAATACCCTCTGAAAAAGTGAAAGTAGCAAAGGATCATGCTTTGAAAGAGTTGGAGAATCACGGGAATCTAAATAAAGATCAGGTTGCAGTGGGAATTGTATTTGTAGTAATTTTTATTCTCTGGTTGACCGAACGTCAGCATGGAATCAAAGCAGGAATTGTTGCACTTGCAGGTGTGATTATTCTCTTCTTCACTGGACAACTCGGGCAGGATGATATCCTCAATGTCAATTGGAATGTACTTCTTACATTCGGAGGAGGGATTGCGTTAGGTAATGTCATATTACATACTGGACTTGCAGAATGGATGGCAAGTTCTTTCTTCTTTATCAAAAACTTTCCACCAGTACTCATCCTAGCAATCTTAGGTGGATTCGCTCTGATTCTGACAGCGATCGCTTCGAATACTGCTTCAGCTGCCATTTTGATTCCAATTGTGATGCCTATGGGGGCAATTCTTGGATTCAATCCTGCAATCCTAGCAATCTATGTGGCAATTGTGTGCTCTGTTGATTTTGCAATTATCATTGGAACCCCACCTACGATGCTTGCATTTTCTACAGGATATTTTGATGTCAAGGAAATATTTAGAATTGGAATCATTCTAGATGTAATTGGCTGGTTATCAGTGACGATTCTAACTATTTTACTATTTAATACATATACTTCTTGGATACTCTAAGCCTGACCTAGAACCTCAGTTACTATTCCTGCGGCATTGAATGTCTTTTTATTATATATTCTTCGACCATCGACAAGAATCTTGATTCCATGATTGAGGAAGAATTCTGGATCATAAGATTGGAATTCTTTCCACTCAGTGACAAGAATAGCTGCATCAGCATCTTTGAGCAAATCTTCAACATTGTCAAAGAATTCCGTACCCTTCGGCATACTCATTTCAGCGGTTTCTTTTGCAATTGGATCATATCCTCTGACTTTTGCACCAAGTCTCAGTAACTCTTCTGCAAGAGGAACAGCTCTGGACTCTCTCATATCATCGGTCTCAGGTTTGAACGCCATACCTAAAAGGGCAATTATCTTACCAGAGATGTCCAAATGTTTCTGAAGTAATTCTACAGCTCTTAGAGGTTGGTTTCTATTCACCTCAAGTGAACCAGCAAGCATTATAGCACCAATTCCAAGAGATTCTGCTGCTGCTTTTAGTGCCTTTACGTCCTTTGGGAAGCAAGAACCACCATACCCAATTCCAGGTCTGAGAAATTTTGGACTAATGCGGCTATCCATTCCCATACCTTTTGCAACTAGATCTATGTCTACACCCATTTTCTCGGACATATTTGCTATCTCATTAACGAATGAGATCTTGACTGCAAGAAATGAGTTAGATGCGTATTTTATCATCTCTGCTGTTGCTGTATCAGTCTCTAGTATTTCACAATTTACAAAATTATAGAGTTCCTTGAGCATCTCAAGCGACTTAGGGTCTTCGGTGCCTAAGACTACTCTATCAGGATCTTGGAAATCCTTGACTGCAACTCCTTCTTTCAAGAACTCTGGATTCATTGCAACCCCAAAATCAACTCCAGCCTTTTTGCCAGATTCTTTTTCTAGTATCGGTAGAACCACATCTCTTGTAGTACCAGGTACAACAGTACTTTTGACTACGATTGTCTTGAATGAGTTGACATCTCTCAGTGCCCTCCCGATATTTTCACTGGCACTTCTAATATATTTGAGATCGATAGAACCATCCACCAAACTTGGAGTTCCTGTGCATATAAAGATAACATCAGACTTGGAAATAGCTTGTGCAGTATCAGTGGTCGCAATGAGTTTCTTCGAAGCAATAAGCTGCTTCAGCATCTCTTCGAGACCATTTTCAAAGATTGGTGGATGAGCCTGTTTAATCATCTCAACCTTCCTCTCATCAATATCAACACAGGTGACATCAAATCCTAGATTGCCGAACCCTACTCCAGAAACAAGACCGACGTATCCAGTCCCGATAAATCCGAGTTTCATGATTGTAAATTATAACTCACCTATTTGAAACTAGAGATTTTGTTCCATGAATTGGATTGAGTTCACTAACTTGTGAACAGTCTTATATTTTTATATATTTGCAAGTAAATTTGTGCTTAAAGAGTTGATAGAAGATAGAATTCATGGATCTCAGTACATTTTAATTAGGAGTCTAGAAGAATGCTCAAGCATACTACTCCTTCATCCCGATCGCAGTGATGATGTTTTCAAATTTCTCTTCGAGCTTAAGGAAACCTTTCCAGACATGGAATTAATCCAGAATTTTGATCTGGAATATCCCAAAGGTGATGCATCCAAACTTCTTCGATTAATCCAGATGACTTTGAGTATTATCCTAACCGAAATTCACTGGATTGAAGGTGAGATGGAGAAGTATATCAAGAATGCCAGAGGAGTGTTAACCATCTCCTACTCTCAGACTGTCAAAACAATACTTGAGAAAGTGCGAATCATGAATATATACATCATGAAATCAACACCAGGGGATGAAGGTGTAGTTCTCTATAAGGATATGATCACTCCAAATCAGACCCACCTAATAGAGGATAATGAAGCCGAATGGTTAATGAAGAGGCACAAGGTTACGGCAGTAGTTATGGGATGTGACAAGTTTCATACGAAGTTGGGATTCGTCAATAAAATTGGTTCAGGAAAAATAGCGAAATTTGCAGAGGAGAACTCAATCCCAGTGTATGTAGTCGCATCTAATCTCAAACGTGTGGAGGATGATCTCCACTTCCTAAATATCTCTGATGAAGAAAATCTGGAGTTAGTAACTATAAGCAATAATATCCATTTCATATATTATGATTAGACCCCGGATATTCATACACTCTACAATATCTTCGTATTACTGACAATTACAATTTGCTTCATATTATTTATTTATCCATTGTTTCTCTTTAAGAACGTCGACGTACTTTTCGATCGTGTAAGTATCAAGATTCATGAGATGTGACAAATCTGATGAGCATTGTTTACCCAAACAAGAGATTGCACGTAAAATAACTCGATCCTCATAGCTGAGATCGTTTTGTCCTTTCAAAATAACATCTACAATCTCCATGAAATCGTTTTTTATACCCATTATTCCCATTAGTTGATCTTCCAGATCTCGAATGGTTCTATTCTGTCTTTGAATTGTATTGTAGATTGAGAAGAAGGCGGCTCGTAATTTTTCGTCAGAAATTGTCTCTGATACTTTGCTCAGATTTTCAGGATTACCATCTGCAATCTCTCGAATTTCAGCAAAAATATTTGATAATTCGAGATTATCAAGTTCTAATCCATTATCAAATGGTTCAAGTTCTTCAAGATTAGAATTATCACGAACAGATGTTAATAACTTAGGTTGGTCATCATCTAATTCTACAAGATGGGAGTGAATATAATTCGGAAATATATGAAAAAATAATCCAATTTTAGATTTTATTTCAAATAAATGAGCTTCTCCACCTTTGTAACCACTGTGAGAAGTCTTGGTAGTCTTATTTATACCAATAATGGGTATATTCCCGGGATTGTCACCTTGAAGGAACTTTAGATGACGATGTATTGCAGGTGTGCTGAGATCAAGAATGTTAGCGATTCTATTACCATAATTATGTTCACAGGCTATTAATCGCAAAATCTGTCTTCGGGTCAGATTGTCAATTATGTTAAAAAATGGATGATCAATCTCACAAATCAATGACGTGTCGTTATTACTTTTGGACTCCATACTATTGGCTGCAATTTGTGAATTATCTACGTTTCTAATTAGGGATGAATAATTGATAACTCTGAATTTCTAACTAAATGATAACAACTGATTGATTGTAATTTTCATAAATATGCACATTTCCAGCATATTTTCAAATTTCCAATGGATAATTGCACGTAATAATTCTAAAATTAGAAATTTAAGGTTAAACTAAAACAAAAACGTTCTCTATTACATTTAATAGGAATTCAGCAATGTAATTAATTTAGAACGGTTAAGAGTATTTAAATATAATTTTGCATTAATTAAGGACATGCACGATAAATTGTTAATTTTAATTACAATATACTATATTTAAGGCAATATTTCGAATGAATGCATATATTTTATAATATTTCGATTACAGATATAAATTAATAACATAAAGTTAATAACACCAGGAGACCAATTATTATTTACAAGTGTGTGATTTAGTAGCAACCCATCTAAACACCACTTAGGAGAAAACAACAAATGAATTTAGAATCATTAAAACCCAGTATTGTTATTGATGCCAGAGGATCTGCCTGTCCAGGACCAATTCTTGAAGCTAAAAAAGGTATAGCCAAAGTCAAAAGAGGAGAAATATTAGAGGTATTATCATCCGATAGTGGCACACGAGTTGATTTACCTGTTTGGGTCAAGAGAGTTGGACACGAATACCTTGGATTAATAGAAGCAGAAGGCTATTATCGGTTGTTCATTAGAAGAAAGAAATAATTGATACGACTATTCATACAATGAAAGTGAATAATATGGCAACTGGAAAAATCAATCCAAAAATATTAATCATAACTACTGATGCCTGTTCGTATCATGGTGTTGATAATGCTGGTCAAAAGCATTTAGAGTATTCACCAAATACATACACGATTAGGACATTAGATCCAGTGATATTTCCTATAGAATGGTACTTGGAAGTTTTTGAGATGGGATATGATGGAATCTACATTGCTTCTTGCGGAACAGATTCACCTTATAAAAAAACATATGAAAAACTATCCGCGAGAATCGGTGTTGTAGTTCAAAGAATGAAAGAACGAGGCATCCATTACTCAAGAATCAAATTAACTGCAATTTGTACCGTTTGTGCAAATCATTTTGTAAAGGAATTAACTGAATTTGTAGACCAAGTTCGCGAAAACATGAAAGAGAAGATGGTGATAACAAATTGATGAATCAAAATACTAAAACAGACTATGATACCATTATTGTTGGCGCAGGAATTGCTGGAATGCAGACAGCAATTGATCTGGGGAACTATGGTTTCAAAGTATTATTACTAGAGAAGTCACCATCCATTGGTGGCACAATGATTCAACTTTCTAAAGTCTTTCCAACTTTAGATTGTGCATCATGTATTACTACACCAAAGATGTCATCGGCTTTTCATCATGATAACGTAGATGTACGAACTCTTTGTACAGTTAGCAAATTTACTGAGCTCGGTAATGATACCTTTGAAGTGGAAGTAGCACAGAAATCTAGATACGTTCATACAGACCTCTGTACTGGTTGCAATGAATGTGCAGATGCTTGCCCAGTAGTAGCAATTGACACGGGATACGATGAAAAGATGGCATATAAAAAATCCATCGGTGTACCGTTTGCTACTGCATTACCTCAGAAGGCTTATCTCGATATGGATAATTGTATATTATGTGGAAAGTGTGCTAATGCTTGCCCAACAGAAGCAATTGACTTTGGTATGCGAGATGAAAAGATTTTATTCACGACAAAATCAGTCGTAATTGCCACTGGTTTCTATGAAACACCGACAATCAGCCCTAGATTTGGTAGTGGAAAAATCGCTAATGTGATCTCGGGTAAACAAATGGAACGGCTACTCGCACCAACAGGTGCAGCTCAGGGTGTTTTTAGACCAGGAGATGGAAAGAATCCATGGTCCATTGCGTATGTGCAGTGTGCTGGATCACGGGACAAAACCATTGGAGTACCCTATTGCAGTTCGATTTGTTGTATGTTTGCCATCAAACAAGCAATGTTATTAGCCGCTGCAGTACCTCTCGCGGATATAACCATATATTACATGGACATTCGCGCATTTGGCAAGGGACACGATGAGTTCTATGAAACTGCAAAGTCAATGGGAATAAATTTTGTTAAAGGAAAAGTGGCAAAAATTGACGAACTCGAGAATGGAGATCTAAAGTTCCATGTAGAAACCTTTGGAGAATATGGAGAAAAAAGTGAAATTGAACATGATCTCGCTGTACTCTCACTTGGGGTTGTACCCCAATTTGACGAGGCTATGCGAAAAATAATACCGGTAGCATTGAATCCTGATGGTTTTGTGAAAGAAATCCACATGAATTCTGAGCCGGGTCTGACAACCATTCCAGGAGTATTTGCTGCGGGAATGGCAACTGGTCCTAAAGACATTGTGGATTCAATCGTTTCAGGTAGCTCAATTGCTTCTAAAATTGCTGTTTGGTTGAATGGAGGTCTTCGAGACTCATTTATTATGGAAAAACTTCCGATGGTGAATTTATTATGAGCGAAGCAAAACGAATTGGAATTTATATATGCCACTGCGGTGGAAATATCTCAGATGTTGTTGATACTGTTAAAGCAGCAGAAGTCTTAAGTCATGATCCAGATGTAGTTGTAGCTAAAGATTTCATTTTCATGTGTTCTGATCCAGGACAGAAAATGATTGCGGAGGATGTGAAAGAGAATAAACTGACAAATGTTGTTGTTGCATCTTGTTCACCAAGACTACATGAAATGACATTCCAACGGGTGGTTGCAGAAGCAGGAATAAATCCGTATACCTATCGCCATGTAAATATTAGGGAACAAGACTCATGGGTGCACTCACATACAAAAGAGGAAGCAACAGAGAAAGCAATTCACCTGATTAGAGGAGGCGTTGCGCATTCAACAGGTCAAATTCCGTTAAACCCAATTGAGAAACAGATGATACAATCTGCTGCAGTAATCGGAGGAGGAGTAGCGGGGATGACTGCTGCATTAGAGCTAGCAGGACAGGGAAGGAGTGTGCACCTGATAGAAAAATCACCTGTATTAGGAGGTAAAGTTCTTGATTTAGATAAACTTTATCCTGATGAAATTGATGCTGAAGGCTTCATTTTAAATCTGGTGAAGAAAGTCAACAATAATGATGGAATCTTTGTTCATCTAAATACCATTGTCGGCAAAACTTCAGGAGCTATTGGTGATTTTACCTTAAAATTGGAGAAATCAAATGATTCATTGGTTGAGGATAATGTTGTAAGTTTACCAGTCATGGCTGACGATCGAGTTGAGGATCTCTCTGAACTCCACGTAGGGACTATTACAATAGCAACTGGACACGATTACTATGTTCCAATTGATGGCGAATTTGGTTACAACAAATCAGACTATGTAATTACTCTCCCCAATTTAATTACGTTACTAAATAATTATACAGGTGAAAATCTCTACATTAACGGGAAAAAGATAAACAGTATTGCGATGATCCACTGTGTTGGGAGTCGACAAATTGATGGAGTCTCACCAATTCGGGAAGGAGCTGCCCTCAATCCACAATGTTCTCGAACTTGCTGTACTGCAACACTTCAACAAGCAAATAGGGTGAAGAGTTTATTTCCGGATATAAATATTTACGATTTCTACAGAGATATTCGTACATATGGAGATAAGGAGGTATATTATGAGGCTGCATCTAAGAATAATGTAATTTTCATTAAGTACCCTGATGACGAACCTCCCCAAGTCCAAATTGGTAAATCGATATCAATTAGTTCTAAGGATGAGTTGACTTATGGAGATGAGCTTAACGTGGATGTGGATCTAGTTGTTCTTGCAGTCGGAATGATTCCGAGATCTGTTCCAAAAATTGTGGATGACCTTTCAGTCCCAAAGGATGCAAATAACTTCTTACTTGAGGCTCATGTCAAACTACGACCTGTGGAAAGTGCCACCCTTGGTGTTTTTCTTGCAGGAACAGCCCAAGGACCAAAAGATATCAAAGAATCGACAATGTCTGCATCGGCAACATCTGCAATGGCTGGCTCAGTATTATCGAAAGAAACCATTAATTTATCACCATTTGTCGCAGAGGTAAACGAGGAGAAATGCACAGGATGCTCCGACTGTATATCGCAGTGTGAATACAATGCAATTACTATAACACCGACTGACGAAAAATCAATTGCAGTTATAACACCGTCGCTTTGTACGGGTTGTGGTGCATGCGTCGCAGTTTGTGAACCACGAGCAATCGATGTCCAGGGTTTTGAAATTGACGTTCTAACTAAGGAGGTCAAAGCAATGATTCAAGAGGTGAAGCTATAATGGCAAAATATTACAAAGAAGCATTACATCAATTGAAAGAGGAGTTAGGCGAACGAGATGCAGTACTAAAGGAAGCTAATCGTAATCGCTCGAAGCTCGTTAGAGCAGTGTTAAAGGTAATGAAGACCAAAGACGTTCATACAGTGCCAGAAATCAAAGAGCATGTACAATTCTCTACTCAGGAGATCTTTCATGCAATAAATTTCCTAATGAAGTATGAAGGTGTGACTATAGTGAACAAACGAGGGGAATTCCCGGAATATGGATTTGTTGGTGAGAAATAATGACAGAACAAATACAAGTTAAACCAAATATCATTAAAGATATTGAGAAATTCGGTGCTTTTGATGTGAGTGCTTGCTTTAATTGTGGTACATGTACTGCAACTTGCCCTTTATCTGAAAATAGTAATGAGTTCCCACGAGGAATTATACGACTGGCTCAACTCGGACAGAAAGATAAACTTATCGCTTCAAAGGAATTATGGATTTGTCACTATTGTGGAGATTGCACTGCAGCTTGTCCAAGAGAGGCGAACCCAGCTCAGTTTATGAATTCTGCGAGAAAATACGCTATTGCTAATGTTGATCCATTTGGATTAACTTCTTTGCTTAATAGAAGTAAGTCCCTCACTGTGTCGATTATGAGTATCTTGGCGGTGTTTGTTGCACTAATGTTGGATTATTCAGATCGCTCGAGATTATTTACAGACGATTATCAGATTCTTGGGGGATACTATGGTGAAATCATTCATTTCAGTGGAGTTGCAATTGGTATTTTCATGGCATTGGCCTTTGGTCTTGGTGCATTCCGATTGTATCTAAAAATGAGGAATAATGCTCCATTAAAGGACAGGGAGTACGTTAATGAGCATCTAACTACTGGAAATTCGTTTAAGCTAATGCTTAGATCATTTTATTTGATGCTCAAAAATGATGCAGTGATAGAAGAGGGCTTTGTTAGAGAAGATCATTTGTCAGATATAGAGGTTGAAGAAGGAAATTATCCTCCTCATACAGAATCTTATTTCTCCTATGAACCCAAACAAAAAGTATCACGAAGAATGATTCACCTTTCTATTGCAGGAGGTTTTATAGGATTGTTCTTAGCAACAATTTACGATTATACAATCAAAGATCTCATTTTTGGTAATCCTGGTGGATGGGTTCCCATCTACCACCCAATTAGACTGCTAGGCATATTAAGTGGGTTGGGCATGATGTTCGGTACAACTATGTCTATGTATTACAGATATGTGAAACCTGACGATAGTGAATATTATAAGAACACTAATTTCGATGATTGGATGATCCTGACCTTGATTTGGTTTGTTGGTCTCACAGGATTCTTTGCAACAATCATGAACTATATACCATCATTACCCTCCTGGGCGGGATGGGTTGTGATTGTACATGTAGTAGTTGTCTACGAATTATTTTTCATATTGCCTTTCAGTAAATTTGCCCATATAGCGTATCGACCTCTCGCTTTATGGATAAAAAGATATGAAGACGAAAAAATTAACTTCCTCTCTAATCTTCCTCCTGTGGAAACAGAGGAATCCAAAGAAGAGGAATATTTAGAGGTCACACAAGAGATGAAAATATAATGACAGAAGAAGAAATTCTCATCATCAGCAAGATAGGACCTGAGGACCCTGAAAAGTTGCTCATGCCCTTTATCGTCGCTAATGCTAGTTTAGCATTAGATATCCCAGTAACTGTATTTTTAATGGCTAGTGCCGTTGAACTTGCAGTGAAAGGAACAGCAGAAACAATTGAACCTATGGATCAAATGCCTAATATCTCTGACATGTTGAAAACCTATTTCAGTCAGGGAGGTAAAATGCAGCTCTGTGGTCCATGTTGCAATCACAGGAACATTACTCCTGACCAGTTAATTGAACATGCGAAAATTGGAGGAGCCGCAGGTCTCGTGGATATGGTGATGGATAAAAAGGTACTTACCTTTTAAACCAAATAGGTGATGCTGTGAATACATTTCCCTTTGACATTGATCATCCTCTTTTTCAGATAATTAGTAATGAAACAAGAAGACAGATTATTCAATTGCTGTCAATAGAGAAAAATTATGGGAATAGACTTGCTGCGATACTAAATCTCTCACCTCCAGCGATTCACAGACATCTTAAGCTTCTTCAGCAGTCAGAAAAGAATTCAAAAAGTCTTGGGATTATTCATGACAAAGAAAAAACAGATATGAGTTATTCTGGCCGAAAAGGAGCAACAGCCTCTCTTCTCGATATTGACGCAAGACTAGGCTTGTTTTTTGGAATATTTCCAAATTATATACATAGTAGTGTTCAGGAATTAGACAAAAACGGAGATAAAATCGATCAAGATATTGACTTAGGGAATTATGACTCAAATCTCTTTGGAGCACATATTGATCCCTCTCATTTATCTCTAGATGACACAAAGCAAACAGTGGATATATCTGATCTCAATTTCCTCAATGATGAAATCAAGGAATTAGAACGCAAACTTATGGTTGCACTATATGAGAAGAACGAGAAATTACATTCAGTTTTCAAGGCTATAGACCAATCAGATGATCTAGATTTCAATGAGAGAGTCATTATTAAATCGCTAATAGCATATGGGTTAAATAATTTAAAACTTATTTCTAAAATGTTAGGTATCAGTTTGTTTGAAATAAAAACAATAATTCAAATGCTGAAAGACAAACATTGGATTGTTGATAATAAGATTCAACCATTGAAACAAGATATGAGTCCATCAGAAAGATCGCTATAATTCAAATATTTGATGCAAAAGTACTATTGCCCATAATTTCTATAGATTCAATACTATTTAACTTTCTATGATGGCATTTTGGGAACTATTGCTCAGATATCATTACATTTGTATTATTAACATAATGTTAATAACATTAACTTAATAAAGGGCGGACAACAAGTATTATATGTCAAGTGAATGGCAGAGTCATTCATTTGAGAGGATGAGAAAAAATGAAAGTACTAATTTCAGCAAACGACACACACCCAAATTTTGAATCAAGCTTATCCAGAGTTTTTGGAAACTCCCCAGCATTTGTAATTTACAACACAAATACCAAGAATTTTCAACCCATAGATAATGAATACTACTCGGACAAGTACGTGGACATTGGAAAAGATCTTCACAAATTGAACATCGATGCAATAATTACCGAGAAGCTTTGTGACATCTGTTTTTCAAGCATTAACAAATATGGAATTGATATTTGGAAGGACGATGGTAGCATCTCAATTCGAGAGGCCATAAACAAGTTTCTCATTGGAGGGTTATTCCTAATGAAAGAAGGGGTATTGAAAATGCACCTCAAGAAAGAAGAACCAATTGTGGAACAAGAGAGCTTGAAACAAGAGAACTTGAAAATGGAGATTCACAGGTGATAATTAATGCGAGTCCTAATAGCAACTATCAATGAAGACGTCAGTTTAGATGCACAACCTGCAAAGATATTCAGTACTGCACGTGCATTTCTTATTTATGAGACAAACACAAAGGAGTTCTATTCCATTAAAAACACATTTTATGGAGCAAAAGAACCGCACATTGCTAAGGATCTGAAGGATTTAGGCATAGATAACATTATTGCAGAAGATATCTGCATTGGCTGCTATGAAAATTTGAAACGAGAGGGAATTGAGATCTGGGAGGATAATGACTCAATTTACTTGAGAGAATCACTGCAAAAGTTTGAACTTGGTGGTCTGTTTATGAAGCCTAAACCAAAACACTTCACCATGCACAAAATCCTAGAAGAAAATCACGAACCAAGCCTGGAAGAGGAATTAAAACAGTATCACTGAAACAATATCATTAAACTATATACATTTCACCAAATATCTGCATTTCTCTTAATTCAACACTTCATCTAAGATCTACATTTCTCCTAATTCAACACTTCATCTAAGATCTACATTTCTCCTAATTCAGCACTTCATCTAATATCTACACATCATCTAATATCTACTTACAGTTCTTTTCTCCTACAATGATCGCAACTGGAAGCTCATTCTCACGAGGAGGTAGAGGACATGAATGATTTTCGTTGTAAGCACAAAATGGATTGTTAGCAATATTAAAGTCCAACAGAAATGCCCCAGATAGTAAAATTTCTATATAACGACCTGCTTCGTATGCTTCTTTTCGGGATGTAGCATCTATGGCTTAAGTAATATTATTTCTTATGGTAATCTGTATTCTTTCAAATCATAATACACTTGGATAACTTGATTTTCGATTATTGATAATCAATAACATTATTAGGAGTTTTCATCGATAAATGTGTCTATGATAGATGCAAGTTCATGGTGGTGAGTGAGTGGAAGAAGGTGGGTTGCATTTTCGAGTTTTACCATGTTAGATGATGGATACATTTCATGGAGTTCTTCTGCTTTCTCTTTTGGTGTTACTATGTCAGATTTTCCAACAACTATGAGAACTGGTTTATTGTACTGTATTTCTCTACCTCTCATACTCCATTTGGAGATAATATACTTGAATGGACAAATTGCAGCTTCAAGAGTAGTTGACAACAGCTGCTCTTGCATCGTTTTTTTAATTAATTTGTCCTCTGGATCATGGAGATCACGAAACGCCCTATCGAGGAAAAAATCAGACAAAAGCCGAGCGACGAATTTCACTTCCACGATCTCCTTGATCATAAATTCCTCTATATGTTCAGGAATAATGTTTCTGAAATCTGCAGCTGTGCTTACAAGAATTGCACCTTGTGTCTTTTCAGGATTCTTAGTAATATATTCTTGAATGACTGCACCTCCCATCGAGTGGCCGACTAACCAAGGTTTTGAATTACTCACCTCAACGACTGCCTGAACTGCCTCAAGAAAGAGTGACATATCGAGATCACAGCTATGCTTGCCATAGTTGAATTGCCCGCTATCCCCGTGACCAGGGAGATCGAGAAGGTAGATATTGAATTTCTCCGAGATA
>Ga0114931_10000778_pt1 | contig 39764 bp, 29 predicted proteins | sample 2SBtaG_FD_89579 | JGI IMG/M metagenome (GOLD analysis project Ga0114931, IMG submission 89579) | Deep subsurface microbial communities from Kolumbo volcano to uncover new lineages of life (NeLLi) - 2SBTROV14_V59a metaG | ecosystem: Environmental > Aquatic > Marine > Volcanic | place: Kolumbo... | reverse complement strand
TTTGAACATTCTTGTATTTGCTTGTATTTTTATTTCTTCATCTGTTAGAGATCTATTCCATACTTTTAAGTCATCAATGTAACCATTCCAAAAGTCAGTCGGGCTTCCTCCGTCGTACTCCATTCCTATTGAAAATTGATCAGTTGAAGAAATTGATGTTGAAGTGTCATAGCTATTAATAAATTCTCCATCAATAAATAAGGATAAGTTATTTTCTGAATCAGTTAATCTATATCCAACGTTATGCCAAGATCCATCAATAACTGTAACTCCTGTATCAAGCCAAACACTTCCATTATTATCAAACAGGGAAAGGGTTGCACTTCCCGCTTGATGCCCAAGCATGAGCACATTTCCTCCTCCGACATCATTAAATGCTACAACAAATTGTTGGCCTGCCGTTACTGATGAATTTATCCAAGTTAAAACTGTTACATTTGTTTGGTGTGTAGAATTAGTTAAGTTTTCTACAGTAATATAAGATGAGACACCATTCATTTCAACAGAACCACCCTCATAACTAACTGTATCATTAAATTTGATTTGACCTACAAGATTACTAAGATGCTTATATGGACTTACATCTACAACTGTGTTTTCATCTTCTCCGATTAAGGAATTGTTATCAAAGTTATACATAAGCACAAGTTCGGGATCATAAACTGAATAGTTCGTTAGATTCCATTCCAGTGTTGCTTTTGCAAGATTTGCTTCATATATAGAAACGTTAAGAGGAACAAATCTGTTTGAAGTTACAGAATTATTTGGATAAGTAGGATCAATAAAATTAATTACTGGTGCGTCAGGATCAGGCGCAATAATTGTTGCTCTTAAATCAGTTTCATTTCTATTACCTACGTAATCTCTTACGAAACCTTGAAAATAATATGTATCAAAATTTTGAGTTGGTTGAAGCTGATAAAAATTCCAAGTATTTGAAGATATTTTTGCAAAGCTTGATTTGTAAGCTTGATCAACTTCTTCTACACTAAATGTTCTTTCATATATTTTTATTTCATCTACAGAGCCATCTAATTCTTTACTTGCATCTGTAGGAGGTTTTCCAATTAATAATGAATTTGTTGTTGGTTTTAAAAAATCAACATTAAGAGTTGAAACATTACTGTTTGCATCTTCAACGCCATCAACAAAGAGTCTTAATCCAGTAGCGCTGTTTGCTGTAAATCCAACCATTAAATGGTGCCAATTGTTATCATTAGCAATTCCAGCTTCACCTTCTAGTGTTGCAGTATCAGTTCCGTCGCTAACGCTCACACTAAAAGTGTTGTCTCTTAGAGTTCCAACGTCATCTCTCCAAATTAATAATTCGGGAGTTGTTGTGTAGTCGTCTTTTGCAATAATTGTTCCATCAGCAGTTAAATCATCAACTTTTACCCAGAATTCTACTGTTAAGTTTGTTGCATCATCAATTTCATTTATATCTCCTGCATCTATATAATCATCTGTTCCATCTAAATCAAGCGCGTAACCATATACTCCAGTTGTTTTTTCATCTCCTTCCATTCCAATTCCTGTTCCGTTGTATGTTCCATGACTTGCATCAAAGAAATGAGTTGAATTTTCTCCTAAACTTGCAACATCATCTAAGTTATACATCAGCAACATAGTGTTGTCATAAACTGTGTAGTTGTCTCCCTCCCAATTAAATACAAATGAACTTATATCATCATTTTCTAAAACAGTTATGTTTGCATTTATGTTTGTAACATTGCTTACAGTTCCGTTAGGAAGTGTTGGATCAACAAATGTTATTTGACTAGGTGTTTTATCACAGCTTATTCCATTCCATTCGTCTCCGTCAATTGTTAAAGTTTTGAAAAGTGTACTATTAGTTGAATTTGTATATGCCACAGCAAATATTTGATCACACAAACCAGTTCCTGTTGCGGAACTATATCCTGTAGCCCCAATTAAATTGTATACATCATTTTCTTCATCTGTAACATTAAATATGGATCCTTGCAAAGTTCCTGATGCATCATAAATAGCTGCGTTTATTACACCTTCAGTTATGTCTTGCCAAACAACTGCAAGAAGACTTAATCCTGAGTTTTCTACTTCTGTAATATCTAATCTTGAAACTCCGCCAACACTACTATCAACAGTTATATCTCCTACGTTTATTAGTCCAAATCCTGAGTATTCTCTTATTGAAAGATAAATTGCGTCATCAACAGAATCATAATATACTGTTGCTGCTCTATTATTTCTTAGACCTGCTACAGAAACTTGACCTGTTTCACCAACATTTGTATCTAAATCGTTAGGACCATCAAGTATTGAACCAACTGAATTTACAAATGAAAAAGTTGCATCATTTGAACCATCATCAAACCAACCATATGCAAACACACTTGCGTTTACAGCTGAACATTCAACTAAGTTTTGTCCTGGAAGTTCTGGAACTATTCCTCCATCAACATTTGATTCTGTAACTGCTACTGTTCCATCATTATTCCAAATTTCATAATCAGCATCATTATCTGCATCATTTGCATTACAAATAGCGAATTGAGTTCCCATTTGTGTTACTGAAATATCTGAGTTTGCTCCTATGTTTGGATCTACTTGTGTTCTTCCTTGTACTTGATTTCCATCAATATCATAAATAAAGAAATCAATATCATTTTCAGGACTATCTACTAGACCAATTACAACTTGAGTGCTATTAATTGCAGAAATTGCAACTCTACTTAAGGAGTCACCATCAGTATCCAAAGTAATTTTATCTATTTTTCTTGATTTATTTGCATACCAAATTTCAAAGGAAGTGTCAAAAGTTGTCGCATCTATCCAAGCAACAGCTATAGTAAACTGATCAATTGAAGTTATGTCTACATCAATTGCAGCATCATAGCTAAGAATTGAAGGATCATAAATTGTTAAATTTCTTTGTCCGGAGTTGTTTTCATTGTTACCATAATCTTTTGTAAACATTTCATAAGTATAAAACCCAATATCCTGATTTAACAATCCGTAACTTATTGTCCAGTTGTCATATGATGCTCTATCTATAGAAACCTCATCAAGACTTTCTATTTCTGACAAACTCAGTGGTTTATTCCAAAGTCTTACATTATCTATTGAGCCATACCAGTAATTTCCAAAGTTTGAATTAAATGCATCTACATCTGTTCCAATCCAAGCATTTGAATTCCCAAAGTTTAGTGTAGGTGTTGCTGCGACAGGAGAACCAAATAATGCACCATCTATATATACTGTTACAAATGTTGAATTATATACAACTGCAATATCATGCCAAGCACCATCAATTAAATCTATTCCTCCGTTAAATGTGTAGAATGTGTCATCAAGAGCAACAGCAATTGTATCTTCGTTTGCATTATCAAACCCTATAAATAGTTCGTTGGCACCTCCATTGTCACCTCTCATAAAAATGGACGGATAAGCAACCCAGGATGTTGTAGGTGTTGATTTGAATCTTCCAATAAATGTGAAGTTTTGAACATCAAGGGAGGAATCTGATTGCATTTCCAAATAGTCTCCTGTTCCATCAAATACAAAAGAAGAACCGTAATGTGCATCTCCAACCGCAGTTGCATTATTTCCATAACTACTTAAGTCGACTGCAAATGTGCTATTTTCTCCGAGTTCAAAGTTGTTATCAAAATTAAACCAAAGTCTTAAATCCTCATCATAAGCAGTTAAGTTTGTTTTGTTCCAATCAAAAATAACTTCATTTAGATTTGATTCAGTGACATTCATTGTAAGATATACATTTCTAGATAATACATCTTGTCCTGGATCAGGTGTGGGAGTTATTACATTTAATAGAGGATAAGCTACATCGGGACTGATTGTTAAGTTTCTAGTTTCGGATGTTGAACTAACATAATTATAATCTTTAGCGTGTGCAGTATATTGATATGAACCATAGTTTAATTGTGATTTGTTAATTGTCACATTCCATTTTTCTGGAGTAATTTTTCTTACATCTGTTAAATAATCGTTATATATTTCAGTTGCAGTTCTTGATTTGTTCCAAATTCTGACTTCATCTATTTGACCATTCCAATAATTTCCAAAGTTACTATTCAATGCATCTGAATCTGCACCTATAAACAGATTTGAATCTCCAAAATCCAGCGTATCTGTCATAACAACAGGACTTGCATAAAGAGATCCATCAACATATACTAATACATGAGTTGTGTTAAATGTTGCAGCAACATGATGCCAAGTTTGGTCAAGTAAATCTTGACCTCCATTAAATGTTAAAATATTATTGTTATGAAGTACTGCAATAGTATTATCAGTTCCTCCACTAAATGCAAGTAAGAATTCATTAGATGAACCGTTATCTCCTCTCATAATTAGTGCAGGATAGCTGGTCCAAGAAGATGCAGGATCAGATTTAAACCAAGTTTCTACAGTGTATTGAGTGCTTATATTTAGTGATGGTGATTTATTTACTACAATAAAATCTCCTGTTCCATCAAAGTCAAATGCTCCTCTTCTATACCCTGATGTTGTGTATATTGCATCGGCTTGACTAGTTGCATTGTTTCCATAAATACTAAAGTCTTTTGCATGAGTGTCGTTTTCTCCTAGTATAGATATATTATCAAAGTTCAAATGCAATACTAAATCTTCATCGTATGCTGTGTAATTTGCACCGTTCCAATCAAAAGTTATTCCATAGAGATTTGATTCATTTATTTCAAAGTCAATATATTGATTTCTTTGGTCAGTGTAAGTTCCATTAGGAGGCGTTCTTCCAGTAAAGTTAATTTCAGGCGGAATAACATCAACATAATTCATTAACCATTCAAAAGTTAACCAAATAGGATAAACATCTGAAGCAGCTGCTTTTTCTTCTGTTCTTGTCCAGCCACTGTAATTTTCTGAGCCGGCATAAAAGGTAATATTTGCATATTGATTTGTTGCGAAATCATCATCAGGATAAAATATGAAATTAAAACTGTAATTAGTTCCAGAAGTCATAGATGTTACTCCTGAAAATGTTCCTGCGCCATTTTCTAAGTTTTCTGTTGAATTAAAATAAAAATCAAGTATGTTTGAATCGTTGTCGTTATCTAAATCTCCTGCTACAACTGCATAAATTGCTCCTGGTCCATCTGCTTCTATATCATTTTTTAGCCAGCCACCATCTGCAGGAGTCCAATCATTTTCATAATAGGTAATATTATTATTTCCTTTTGAAACTACTAAGTCAAGCCATCCGTCATTATTAAAATCAGCTGTTGCAATAGACCAAGGAGTACCTCCAATTCCTGTATCAATAGTTCTTAGCACCCAATTATTGCTCATGTTCGAATTGTTGTTTTCTAAATAAAATAAGTTATTTGTTGATTCAGCACCAAATATTATATCTGAATCACCATCATTATCTATATCTCCAACAGCCATAGCATTTACATCTTGTGCTCCACCACCATTATAAATATTATATTCTGTCCATGTAGGAGGATTTGCTCCGTCACTCTCATATATATCTACATCTCCTCCGTTATCTCCTTGAGCAACATCTAAATCTCCATCTAAGTCAAAATCAGCTAAAACTACTACATTTGGATTTTGACCTGTTCCTGAATCAATATTTCTTTGTGTCCACTCAACATCATCCCATGGACTTCCATCGTTCTCCCACCAAGATATTGTATTTGCTCCTTGTATACCTGCAACAAGATCAATTAATCCATCTTGATTTATATCGCCTGTAACCATATCTTGGACGTGTCCACCTGCGGATAATTCAATTGTGCTTTGAGTCCAATCCGCATCCCAAGGAGTATGGTCGTTTTGGAAACAATAAATATCATCTCTTCCTTGTATTCCTCCGCAAACATCTATCCAGCCGTCATTATCAAGGTCAGCCGCAGCGAGGGAATTTACATCTCTTGCATTAAGACTTGGATCTACCATTCTTTCTGTCCAGAAACCATCAAATGGAACTTGGTCGTTTCTAAAAGCTCTTATATCATCAAGTTCATTTCCAATAAAAATATCTTTATACCCATCATTATCTATGTCTGCTAATACTACATCGTTGTCCGCTGAAATTGTTCCTATATCTGCATCCGCAATTGTTTGAGTCCATTCTCCTGATAATTTATTTGTAGAAGGGTTTTCATATACTTTCAACTGATCAGAATAAATTGCGGCTACATCTACATCTCCTGCAACAAAACCTACTTCTCCAGTAACAGAATCGTTTGTATAATTAGTGGTTAATCCTGTTTGATAAAATACATCTTCATCATTTGATCCATCATTAGGAACAATATTTTTTGTAAGTATGTATTGTGCAGAAGAGTAACTGTCTTCTTCTGAGAATGAAGCATTGTTTTCTGATCTGAAAAACAATTCTTTAGAATAATCTGAATCTAAGTCAAAAGTTCCGCCTGTTTCAATATTTAATTGAACCCTATATACTGTTCCTTCTTTAATTATTCCTAAGTCGCCAAAACTGTAATGTGTTCCATCGTGAGGCAAATCTAGAAGGGATGATGAGTACAATAATTCATCATCTGTTATGTCTGTGTTGTTTTTTATATCATAAATGTACACGTACGCATCAAAGTTATCTCCAGGAGTTGGATCTCCTGCTAAAAACCAAGATCTTGCTTCTTCAAAAACAGTTACAATACCATTAACCACATATCTTATTATAGACTTTCCTAGTTGATGAAGTGCAGGAGAAACTTTTGGTGGTTGAACAGTATAATTAACAGTTTTATTTTCTGTCATATTATACCAAGTAAGATATGTTTTGTTTTCAGTTGTGTTAATGAATGCGCCAGGAGCAGATATTATTTCAAAATTACCAGGTAATATTTCTGTAAAACTATATAATGCATCAATAAAAGGAATAACTCTTATTTTTGATAACATAGGCCCTATAAAAGGATCTATTGATAAGGGAGTGTTTCTAATTATGTCAAAGTCATAATTTTGTTTTACAGTAAAATATGATTGCATCGTATTATTTACATTTTTACCTTGAGCCGTGACAATCATAGTGTAATTTCCTTCTAAAAATGAATTTGTAAAGGTAGCAGAATATATTCCTTTGTTAATTTCAGATATTGTTCCTGTAGCAGTTGAGTAAGTTTGATTTATTCCGTTTGGAGTTGTTACTATTAAATCTACGCTAGCATTATTTACTAAATAACCACTTGTGTCTAAAACAACCATGTATATTTCAACAATTTCATTAGGATGATACATCGGTTTTTCTGTGTTTATTGTTGCAAGACCTGTTTCTGCATATCCAGGATCTTCAGGAGATAGTTCTATTTCATAGTTTTGGCCAGGCGTTAAATCTTTAATTTTTATCCATGTGCCTAAACAGGAACTGGTTTGATAATCCCATTCTTTGCATTTCCATAGTTCTTGTCCTGAAGCTTTTGTAGAAAATGAACCGTTTGTAAAGTTAAGGTTAGATAAATCCATTGCATATGATTTTAGTGGTTTTTTGTTTTCTATAACATAATTTTCTTCTTGAAGTGTTTCTAATCTTATTTCTGGTATTGAGTTATCTTCTATTTCTAGAGAATTTAGTAACATTGTTGACTTTGAGTTCTCATCAAGATTTGTTATTAATTCAACATCTCCGATTGTTTTTTTTAGTGGTACTTCTTTAGCATTTGTGGATAAACTAATTGAACCATCTGGTTTTTCTTCAAATGCTCTTACAAGAGCTGTTGTGCCTGAATCTTTTCTTTTTATATTTCTAACTTTTAGTCTTATATCTTTTGTTTGTCCTTTGCTATCAACTAATTTTGCAAATCTTTCTTCATAAGAATTATTATTAGTTTGTTCTTTTAGAATTTCATCAGCTAATATTTTTGTTTCAAATATTTTTCCGGTATAATCTCTCATAATTAAATATAAATATACATCAGGGATTAAGATTTCTTTCTCTTTATCATCAACTATATCATCAGTTATATTTCTTTTTATTTCATAACTCGCGATTGGTTCATGGTTTAGAATATTATTTTTTAAATCATCTACGTTAATATTAATTTTTATTTTACTTAAATTTCCTTCATTAGTTATTTCAAATGAATCATCTAAATCAGTTAATTCGTATTTATCGGATAAAAAATCAATGATATAGGCACTTTCGACTTTATCAAAATTCTCCATAGACTCGGGATCTACAAAGAACTCAATTAAGCCGAATTGATCTGTACCTATATCACCGGGCATCATTTTAGAAAAAGATGCCAAAAAAGACGTGCTAAAAGAAAGTGAATTTGATATTTTATCTTCAGCAGAAGCGTATACTTTTACTTTTGATGTTTGTTCTTTTTGATTGTTACATTGTAAACTTATTTCGTATTCTCCAGGTTTTTTTGGAATAAATTTGTCTGTAAACACTGCTTTATTAGCATTTGATAATTTATATGTTTGATTTGCTCCTTCAATAATTATTGTTGGAATATAAACTTGCGATTTATTTGTGTTATTTGTGTTATTTGTGTTATTTAGAGATATTAATATTTCTTGATTTATGAAAGTTTCAGTTGTATCAACAGTCAACTTGTAGTTATAACAATAATTTGTTATATTTGTTATATTTGTAGAATTTGTAGAATTTGTAAAGTTCGTTCCCAGGATTGAATCAATGTATTCATCAGGATCTAATTCTTCAACTTCATTTTCTTCATTATACTCTTCTTCTACTGTTTGCTCTGCATCATTAATATCCATAAGATAATAGTCAACTTGTTTACCTTCACATAATAATTCTATGACATATGCTCCGTTTTTTGAAGGATAAAATGTGTTTATAAGTTTGACATTTGAGGAAGAATATGTGTTTTCTCCATCATTTATCAGTAAATCAAGGTCTACATCATCTTCAACAGGATTGTAATTAGATACAGGAATTATTAGCTGAGGAGAAGTATCCATTTCTTTTTCTATTTTCCCAAGAGAAACAATATCACACGGTTTGTCATCAGCTGCATTTGTTGATTCTGTTCTCTGACCAACATTTATTGAAATACTATCAATAACATCTCTATTATTCTTTTTTACTAATGAAACTGTGTAAAGACCTTTTACTTTAATATTTAGTGTTATTGGAAATTTTATTGCACCATAATACTTAAAGTTTGATTCATCAGATATTATTATTAAATCATAATCTTTTGATAGGTCCATATTTATTAAAGAAGTGTCATTTAATTCTAAAACTATTTTTTCTCCTAAATCATAATCTTTTTTATCTGTATATAGTTTTATATTTTCTTGATTTTGTGAAAATACAGCTGCTGATAAAAGTATAGCTACAGCTATTATAATTAATACTAATCCGAATAGCTTTAAGCCATATTTATTATTCATTTTAGCACGTCTTATTATGACTTTTTACCCGGCAATACAGGTTTTTATTTTAGAAGAAAACTTTTCTATTCCTCTTTGTTTTCTTCTTCTTTTTTTTCTTTCTTTTTCAAAAACCCAAACAAGTTTTTCTTCTCTGTTTTTTCAGTTGATTCTCCCGAGTCACTTGTTGAGGTATTTTCTATTTCTTCAGGTATTTCCACTTTATCTGATTTTATTTGAATACCTGAATTTAATTTTGCGAGCGCTTCATTTACAGTTTTGTCTATCTGCTCAGTTTTCTTATTCAATTGTTTATTAATATCTTGAGTAGTAGATTTTGATTTATCTTCAAGCAAATTAATTATATTTGTGGTGTGTTTTTCAAAGTCATTAAATTTAGATATTAATTTGACTAGTTCTTGTTTTCTAGCTGCTTCTTCAGATTTTACTCTTAATTTGTCTACATCTGATTGAAGTTTGCCAAAACTTCTTTGCAAATCTTTAGCAGTATCTGAATATTTGTCTAATTCCGTATATTTTTTCTCAACATCAATGAAAATTGTTTCTACCTTACTAGAATGTCTATCTATTACTGATTCGACTTTTTTAATATCAATTAATTCATTTTTAATTTCTTCATTCATTTTTGCGATTTGTTCAACACCTTTATAGAAATCCATTTTCTTTCTCATTTCTTTTAATGATTTCATAACGTCTCCCGTAATTGTTTCGTTGCTTTCAACGTTTGCTTTAAGTGCTTCAATCTTAGAATCTGCTTTTCTTACCTCTATCATTAATTCTTCAGGTTTAACACTTTGAACTAAATCAATTGCTTTTGTTGCAGCTGCTTCTATTCTTCCTACAGCTTTGTTTGTTTCAACAATCATTCCTCTAAGTTCCCCTATTTCTTCAGAGATATGAGAGAATCTTTCATTCGTTGCTTTTCTTTGTTCATTTAATCCTTCTAATTGTGCTTTAAGTTTAGTTATTTCTACAGCAAGTTTACTGTCTCCTAATCCATCATCTTTTTTATCTGAACCAGTATTTTCTATTTCAGCCTGCTGAGCAGATATGTTTTGCTGAATTAGTTCCTCATCCGATAGTTTCTTTTTGAATAACCCCATTATTCTCCCTCTTTTACTTCATATTTTGAATGCTGCTTAGTTGCAGCTTTTTGCAGTATTTCTGCTTTCAAATCTAATTCTTCAATAGTTTTTGCTTCTTCAAGTTCTTTTCTAACATTTTCAAGAATTGATTTTATTTTACTTATTTCATTAGGATTTCTTGAAGCAATTAAATATTGTATTTTTGGTTCGACATTTTTTAGCATTAGAGCCGGAATGAAAACATCATATCCTTTTTTTCTTTCTTCAGCAATTTCTTTGTATAATTCATTTCTTTCTTCCTGAAGTTTTTCTATTTCTGAATTTAAGTCAGTTGATTTTTTGTAGATTTTTTCCTTCATTAATTTAACTTTATCAAATGTTTCATCAGATTTGTTTGTAAAGCCTTTAATACTTTCTTTTAATTTTTCTTCTTGTTTTTTTGTAAAAACAAAAGACTTAGATTTGTCTTTTTCCTCTGTTTTTTCCTCAACCTTTGTTTTTTCTCCTACATAGTTTACATCAGAATTGTTGCCATCTTTAATTATATTTCTTACTTCTTCTAGTGCTTCCTGAGGACTTTTTGCTTTTCTTAGTTTAAATGCAAGATTTTTAATACCAAATACTCCCTCAATCCAGTTCGCATAATCATTGTTGTTATTATAAAAATGAAAATTATAATTCTCCATATTTTGTCCTAAGGAATTTAGTTTAAATTCTAGTTCTAATTCGCTAAGATTTCTAAGTATTAAGCCGTTTTTACAGTGGAAATATTTTTCAGGAGGTAATTGTTGATCAAGCATTTGTTAACACCTCCTCTAAACTTCCTTTGTCTGTTGCATTTCTTATTTTATTGGCTAATTCATTTTCATGAAATACGTTGTCTATCCAGTTTGCGAAATCATTTTTTTCATTATTAACATGAGCCTTAAATTCATCATTGGACATTTTTGGAATATATTCCATTAAATCTTTTATACTTTTTAGTTCTACACCATTTCCTAATCTAAAATAACTTTCAGGGACTGTTTGTTTTTCAAATTCTTTTGCTGATTTTTCTCCTTCAACAGGTTTTGCAAATTCTTCCACAGCCTTTGCTTCTTCAGCAGGTTTTGTTTCCTGAACTGCTTCCTGAGGCGGAGTTTTTTCAGGTTGCTCAGCAGGAGCGTTTTCTTCCGCTGGTTTGTTTTCTTCCGCTGCTGCTTCTACAGGCTTTGGACTTTCAACTTCATTATTATTCTCAGTTTTTTGTTCCTCCGCTGGCTTTTGTTCTTCTTGAGCTGCTTCTTGAGCAGGAGGGGTTTTTTCTTTAGATTCTTCTTCAGACACACTATTTGAATCTGTTGCTTGAGTTACAGGCGTTTCTTGTTTTTGTTCCTGACTTCCTCCTGTGTTATCCACAGGTTTTTGTTCTTGTTCTGAACCTGCGTTTTCGGGAGATTTTGCCATTTCTTCTACAGCTTTTTTATTTTCTTCAGGAGATGATTTCTCTTCTTCTTGCGGAGCAATTGTTTTTTTCTTAACAACAAGTTTAGGAAGTTTTTCTCCTTTGACTCTTTTATCTAAAAGATCCATTATTCCTTTTTTATCCATTTCTTGCTCAATCAAATCTCCTAACTCTTTATCTCCTACAGCATCTCTAATCCAATCCGCGAAGTCATTTTTAGAATTATTTACATGGAATTCAAAATCTTTATCTTTCATAGCTTGAATTTCTGAATAAAGCGAATTAGGTGTTACTACAAGCATATCATTGTGCAAATGAAGTATTTTATCTGGAGGAACATCCTTTTTGAAATTTGCAACAGGATCATTACTTTTTGCATCTCCTCCTTCTTTTTCTACTGTTTTATGTTCTTTCTCATATTTTTCTCTTTCTGCTTTTGCTTTTTCAAGTTCAGCACTCATTTCTTCTTCGGAAACAAGATTCTTTTCTAGTTTTTTAGGTTCTTTTCCGAGTTTGTCCCAAAATTTTCTTATTCTAGGAAGAAGTCCTTCCAAATATATTTGAGCCATGTTAAAATTGCCTGCTTTAACTTTGTCTAAAGCAAGTTTTAATTCTAATTTTAAATCAAAAACATCTTGACTTAGTTTTTCTAATTGGTCTAATTCATATTCAACTTGATCTATTTGTTCATTAAATTCATTGTATTTTTCTATTTCTTCATCAGTAAGTCTTGCTACTGAGTGAAGTATTGGTCTGAATGTTATGAAGTAGGGTTTACCTCTGTTATATGCACTATTTTGAACCATTCCTGTACCTACACTTGCTTTTACTAATGATTGTAATACATCTCCACCAAATTTGGTTTTAATACGTTCGAGGTCTCCTTCGTCTCTTGTTCTCATCTGAATTTCTGTGTTAATGTTAGCTTTAATTTGACCAACGAAGTCTGCAAGAACCTGAGATATCAGCATTACACCTATTCCCCACTTTCTAAATTCCCTACATGCTCTTTCTATTTGTAAGAATCCTTCTCCACTTCCTCCGAATTTTGGAAGCAGTCTGTGCACCTCATCGTAAATTAGCATAAGTCTTAGTGGTTCTGATTCGTCAAAGTTTTGACGAAAAACTTGTCTGATTGTATTAGCAACAAACATATCTATGTCTTTTGGATCAAGTTTGTGACAAGCAAAAACTTGAATTTCTCCTGGCTTCATATATTTTTTAATATCAATAAGTTCCCTTGCATTGTTTATTTGTCTAATATTTCCTTTAAATGCCATTGCATCAGAAGCTTTCATTCCGTAATTTGGATAAAGAGCAAGTAAGCCTTTGTTTGTTAGTTTTCTAAGCATACCTGTCCATTGTGCCGTTGGATCAAATACCATTACAGCAACATCTTTTTTTAGCATTTCTTCAATTATAACTTGTGCTGAGAAACTCTTACCGCCACCCGTAGAACCTGCGTCGATTGTGTGAACTTTGAATTTTTCTAGATTCATATAAGCTTTAATATTTGTTTCAGCAATTTTTCCGACCCAAATATTTCTAGGTCCTTCTTGAGGCAGTTCTTTTTGATCTACTTTCAAATGATATTTTTTGTTAGCTTCAATCTTTCTTTTTATTACTATAATAGCCATTATTAATGCTAGTAATCCAAATAATGTTGTTAATACATGCCAAACTCTTATTTTTCCAAATATTATTCTCATGTAAAAAGGCAGTTCTACAGTAAAAACATAATTAGTGCTTGAACTAAGTCCCAAATATTGTGCGGTTACTCTTACAACATAATCTCCTATTTTAAGGTCAGGTGGAAGTTCTACGTTTTTTAGAATAGATGTAGATGTTTTAAGAAAAACATTTGTTTCATGAAACCACACAGTTCTTGTTCCTTCAAGATTTTGAATAGTATAAATAAGATGCACAGGATATTCCTCATCAATAAGTAAGTTTGTTAAATCTGTTCTAAAAGTAAAAATAGAACCTGCATATAACGTTTTATCTCCTGCAGATAAACCTAGTAGCATTGCTTGAATTGGAAATTTGTCTTTTTCAATAATATCTATTACAATAGGTATTTCTACATCAACATCTCCTGTAATATTTAATGTGCCATTGTATGAACCTGGAGTCATATTGGCAAAGAAGGTCATCGTGAATCTTCCTGAACCTTTAGTTGGAATAGATAAACTTTTAGCATCCATAGAAGTCATATTCGCAACATCACCTATTATTTCAAAGTTAAGATTCATCGTACTTGTTTTATAACTTTGAATAGTGATTGTTTCTTGAGAAAATTCTCCTACTTTTAATTTTCTGTATATTTTCACTAAAGGTATCACAAAATCATCTCCTTCAATAACTTGAGGCGATTCTATTTGATAAGGTACTTCTCCTGGTCCAACATTATCAGATGTTCCAGGATCATCTTTTCCAGAATCAAAACTAGGACCTATATCTGTGTAATCTGAAGTTTGTTCTAATTCAAGTACAATGTTGTGAATAGTAATATTGTTTAATGTTACATTAACTTCATTTTGATATACTTTGTACCCTTCTTTTATTGCAATAATTAGATGAGTTCCTGTTGATGTTGTTAAATTATAGCTTCCATCTGCTGCACTAAGAGTTGATTTTCCATCTGCAACTACCAGTGTTGATTCTATTGGATTTCCAGAAGTATCTGTTACATTACCTTGTATAACTCCATATTCCTCGGGAGTTTGACTTCCTGCAAGACATATATCATTCGGATCATTCCAAAGATAATACATAGTTGAAGAATTATCGCTCATTGGCAATAGAAGTTGATAATTGTAAAATCTATCATTAAAACCATTTGTTAAGTTTTCAAAAACTACTGCAACCATCACTATATTATTATTTCCATCTTTTAATGCACCAACTACAAAAGTATTTGGATCAGTGCCGGTTCCGGTGTTTGTGTAAACCACCGGAACATTGTTTATTTGTCTAGAACCATAAAAAAAGGTTCTTGTATCTGTAAAAGTGTATTGAGAAGATGTGTATTGGTTCCCTGAAACAGCCATAAAATTGTCCAAATCTGCAAAGGTTGCAGGTTGCAAAGTGTCTGTATCTACCTGAGATTGTGGAACTGTACTTGCATATATTTCGTGTTCTATTCCTTTCTCAAAACAATCAAAAAATACATTTGCTTCACTCATACTTCCAGGTGTTAAGTTAAACTCCCAAGGCTGCGTTATTCCAACTCCAAAAGAGGCACCATAAAGTCCTGACCAAGCATATGCTGCTCTTGCAAATTGTAAATCTAATTCGTAAATATACCCTCCTTTACCAGCGTGATATGAAACATAACCAACATATGTTCCTAATAAACATAAAACTATAATTGAACCTATTAATAAAGACATTAATAATGTATTATTTTTGTAAGAATTTTTTTTATCAGTATTGTGAGGATTTATGTGTTTTTTTAGCGCTTCATCTACAGTCATATCTTTTTTTCTTTTCCTAAGATTTTGAAGATGCTTTTTTATCACATTGCACCTCCTTTGAATTTGTTTATTAGCTCAGAGTATTTGTTTTTATCATTTTGATTTAATTCATCATAAGCAAACAATAATAAATTTATATGACTATCTGTAAGTGTCTGAGTTGATTGTTTTCTTTCTATTTCGCCAAGTAATTTTTCAAAGTATGTTGCATTAATTGCATCTTTAAGTTTGAAAGCTTCTTCATAAACTTGACTTCTTACTTCTTCATTAGATTTTTCATACATTAGTTTGACTTCTTTGAAAACAAGATTTGCTCTTTCATCATCATTAGTTTTTAGATAATCATTTGAATCAGCGATTAATCTAACTATTTTGTCTATAGTTTTTTTCTTTGAGGCGGATGTTGCTAAGTGAGATATTTTTTCTGGAACTTCAAAGGCATATGTAATATATGCAGCAATTATTATTGAAAGTAATATTATTATGCTTATTGGCGAGGAGAAATCAATATCTGAAAGAGTTACAGCTCCTGTGAACGAGTTTTTGTTGCTTTTTTTGAATGCTCCATCATCTAATAATAATGTAAATGTTTTTTTTATTGAGTCAAAATCTTTAACTCCTTCTACATAATATACAATATTTTTATCAGTTAAGAATTTTATTAAAGAATCATCTTTAATTATTTCTCCTTGTGTTACAAAAGTTATTTCTTTAGCTGAAGAAACAATTTCTTTAGGAACATATTCTAAGATGAATGATTTGGGAGTAAGATTTTCTGAAAAACTTATTTGTTTCTCTATTAGTGTTATCTCTTTTACTGACCCATCTATCATTTCTAGATCAACGTGACTAACAACAGTGTTGATTAGTATTTTATTCTGTAAATCTTCAAATTCATTTTCATTAACTGTATTATCAATTTGTTTTTCTTTTGCATAGTCATTTGCAACTTTAATTAGTTCTTCCATAGTTGGATAGTAAACAAAAGTATTTGTTCCTTTTAGTTCTAAGTTTAGAGGTAGTGTTTTTTCTAATTCTAATAATTGGTCTTTATATTCTTGTTTTTTTGCATCTTTTTCTGCTGTTGATAAATCTCTTCTATATTTTATGTTATTTAAGTCTCTAATTATTCTATCATATTCTTTTGTTGCCAGTTCTGCTTTTTTTCTTAAGTTTAATACTTCTGCAATTCTTTGTGTTTCTGTATTTAGATTTTCTAAGTTGTCTTGAACAGATTCTAACTCTCTTCTTATTTCTCCCGCATCAACGATTGAAGGAGATTCCTCTGAACCCGTATCTCCTGTGCTGAATTTTGAAGTTTTTGAGGAATATGTTTTTGAACCTGATTTACATTCTACTTTCCAAATATAATTTTTATTTAACTCTACATCTTCTGTATGAGCTATTCCTGATGATTCTTTAATATCATATGTTTTGATTTGTTTTGACCAAGAATCTCCATCTTCGGATAAATAAAGTCCGCATTCTAAGTTTTTGTTTGTTTCTATGAATGCATCAAAATTAACTGTTGATGAATAAACTTTGGCGCCGTCATTTGGCAATCCTAATGTTATAGAAACACCATCAGTTGATGTTGTGGTTGTTGTTACTTCTGTTGCCTTCTCAAGTTCATATTTTATTGTTTTGTCTGCATCAACATTCAACGTTTGTCTTAGTCTTTTATATCCATCTGCTGTAATATCAACATCATATTCATCCGATTTAAGTTTGAATGATATTGTTCCTGAGCTATCAGTCCATTTATCTTTTCCACCTACATCTATATTTGCTTCTTGAATTGGTTGATTTGTTTCTTTGTCAAATATTTCAAATGTTGTTGTATAAGCTTTGTGTATATCTGCTTCAAATAACCAAGATCTTTCATTTTCTCTACTGTCTTTTACAGTTAAATTGAGTGGTTGTGGTCCTTCATTTGTATAAGATACTTTTAAGCTTTCGTCATTAATCACTGAGCCATTTGAGAGTCTCCACACATAATAATATGGAGCTATTCCTCCTGACGCTTTTGCTCTTAAATCAAGTTCTTCTCCTTGTAAAACATCTAAATCTCCATCTATACTTACAGTTATTGAATTAAGAACTTTGTATTCAGCTGTAGATTCTAGATTGATTCCATTAACATTTGTTTGAGCATTAATTATGTAATCTCCTATTTCTCCAGTATATGAATGAGTTTGTGCGTATGGCGAACTTACTCCAGATATTTGAGGTTGTGTAAAGCACTCAACAAATCCTGAACCTTCTGTTGGTTTAGGCCCACAAACTTCCATGTTAACTGTTGCGCCTTGTGGGAATTTTACTATGTATCCTGCTAAAGCTCCTAAGTTGTATTCATTTTGATTTGGAGATACATTAAGATTTAGTTCATTTACAGTTATTTTTCTATTGATTTGTTTTGATGAGTAATTTTCTGATTCATTATATCTTAAAGATATAAAGAACAATCCCGAGTTGTTAAAGAAATCAATTTTTTCCAACTCGGAACTGCTCGACATAATGGGGGTATTATTAATTAATAGTTCTATTTTTCCTTCTTGCGAATTATTTAGAATTCCTGTCATGTTAACTTCTGAGTATGCATCTACTGTTATGTTTGAATCTAATGAATTTAAGAGTAATGAGGTGTCTGGTTCTGATTTTGTTATGGTATAATTGAATATATCTGTTTGGTTTGTTCTGTTTATTGAATCATTAGCTGTTACAAACCAATAATAGTTTCCTTCTGCAGGTTTTGGAATTACTATTGAGAAATTTTCTCCATCAGTTGAGTTCATTTCTTGAATTGTGTCATTTCCTGAAAAATTATGTTGGACCAGTACAGTGTCAACATCCATATAAGTAAGCCAAGATACTAGCAGCTGTATCTCTTCTACTTCATTGTAAGGTGAACCAGTGATTGGTGTTGATAATGTGTTTTGCCAAATCGGAGGGTCTTGCTCAGGCAAAGTTGTAAATGTGTGTTCTTCACTTTGGTTCGTGTTGTTATATAAGTCTGTACTGATCGCAACATAATAATAAGTTATATTTGGTGTCAGTAAATTTAGTTGTATTTCTCTATATGTTACGTAGTCTTCATGTGTTTTTCTGTATAGATAGTGTCCTGGTTCTAGTCCGTATTGTATTTCTGTTATTGCTCCTTCATCTGTATTCCAGGATATTGTTGCTGAGCCTTTTACAATATCACTTACAGTTAGATTTGTCATTACTGGAGGAGTTGTGTCAAGTTCTGCACGACCAAAAATAAGAGTTACAACTACTAAGAACATAATTAGAGTTGGTATGTAGAATTTAGCAAATGTGCTCTTTCCTTCGTAATTTGATTCTTTCATATTTCTTTTTTTAACTCCTCTACTATTTTTGATAATTCTAGGACTAGGCGCTGTTTGTCTGTGATTTGCTCTTTGCGTTCAGTTTTCTGTCCGCTGTGTTCTGTTTTCTGTTTGCTGTCGGCTGGTTCGCTGAGTAGTTTTGAGCATTTTATTCGGATAACATCTCTTAATTGTTCAGAAAGGTCTATGTAGTGATTTTTTTCTGCTAATTCTTTTAATTCTTTAATCATGTTTGAGGGCATTCTAACGCTTATCATTGCGTCTTTCATTGATTTTCCCTCTTTTTCTCTTGTACGTATTCTCTTAAGAAGTGTCTGACGATTTCTGAACGAGTTGTAAATAGTTTTTTGTCTATAATTAGATCGAGTTTTCTGACTATCTCTTTAGGCAGTCTTACGTTAACAATTTCTGTTTTCTGCATCTCTAAACCTTTTTAGCAGTTTTGTATGACAAATGTATGACAATTTGTTGTTATTTTTTTCTTTTGTATGTCTTTTGTCATACGTTTTACCAACCAACCATGATTTATTGCCATATTTGTATGACAATATACCTTTATCATCACACATAGACATATATAAAGTTTTTGTTTTGTTATTGAATTAACTTCAGTATAGAAAATAAATAATTTGTTTACTTCAAACCAAATCAAAGTCTTATCAAAATATATAAACAAAATAAAACACCCTTATTAAAACAATGGCAGAAAAATCATTCGTAATGGTTTCATTAAAAGAGAACAAAGCAAAAAAGCTAACACAAACACTAAGTAATGAAACAAGTAGAAAAATCTTAGATTTTCTTTCAAATAGAAAAGAAGCAACAGAAAGCGAAATAGCAAAAGGACTAAATCTGGCTATGAGTACAATTCATTATAATTTAAAGCAACTAAAAGAAAACAAATTAGTCACAGCAGACGAATACCATTATTCAAAAAAAGGAAAAGAAATAATACACTACAAAATTGCAAACAAATACATAATAATTGCTCCTGATGATGACGAAGGATTCTTAGAAAAACTAAAAAAAGTAATACCCTCATTCATAATTATAGCTGCTACATCTTTTATTATATTTTTAACACAAAAAGTATCATTTAATTCTATTGGTTTATCAAAATCTTTTGCTACAGACATGGCAGCAAATGAAGTAATACAAGAAAGCGCAAAAATAGCTGGAAGAAAAGCAATAGAAGAAGGCGCACCAGTTGCAGCAATGATGGCGGATGCAGCGCCACACGCAGTAAATGAGACAATAAATCAGACTCCTGTTATAATTAACCGAATAGTACAATCACCACCAGAGCCAAATATTGCAATATGGTTTTTTGTCGGAGGAATGGTTGCAATGGCGACATATATTATTTGGGAATTAATCAGAAACAAAAAAAAATAGTTATCACCGGAGAGTTCTCCTCTAAAAAAATAATAAAGTTTAAAAACAGGACAGTCATATATAAATGAATGGAAGAACCAATTCTAAAAGCAGAGAAGATTAGCAAATCTTATGGATCAAGAAGAATCCTAAAAAATATCTCACTTGACATTATGCCTGGAGAAATAATAGGAATAATAGGAGCAAGCGGTTCTGGAAAAACGACATTTCTTAATATATTAATAGGATTCATAAAACCTGAAGAAGGACATGTTAATTTTAAGCAACCAAAAATTGTTGCTCATGAGAACAATGCTGTTTATAAATCAGTTTATAAAAATCAAAAAATAGTAAAAAACATGTACGGATTTGCATCACAAGTACCGAGTTTTTACGAAAAATTGACAGTAAGAGAAAACCTTGAATATTTTGGAGAATTATACAATTTAAGTCAAGAAACACTTCAAGCAAACGTTTCCACACTACTAAAATTAATGGACCTTGAGAATTCGGCAAATATTCTAGGAAAAAATCTTTCTGGTGGAATGGAAAGAAGACTAGATATTGCATGTTCACTAATACACAATCCTGCAATATTAATCATGGACGAACCAACAGCAGACCTTGATCCTATTCTTAGAAATAATATTTGGAAATTAATCGAAAAAATAAACAGTAAAGGAACAACAATAATACTAGCAAGCCATCACTTAAACGAACTTGAAACGCTTTGTTCTCGAATTGCAATAATAAAAGGAGGGGAAATAGTTGGAATTGGAAGCGCAGAACAACTAAAATCTAAATTTTCACATAATAAAGAAATCAGAATACAATCATATCCTGGAAACTACACAGCACTTGGAAATTATCTGTTAAAGAAATTTAAAACAAAAATAAATAGCTTTGAAAACCAAGGAAATGAACTTCTAATTATTTGTAATAATCCTGAAACAATACTCAATGAGTTAATATTATCATTAGAAAAGAAAAAAGAGAAAATACTTGAATTAAAAATAGTAAAACCAAGTCTTGATCAATTATTTATTTCAATTCAATCAGAAAAAGACATTAAGAAATGAAATCAATTAGCGTTATAAAGAAAAATTTGAAACTTTTAATCAGATCCAAAGGGTCTGCAATGGTAGTTTTACTTGCACCTTTATTAATAGTGCTAGTTATAGGCTTTGGATTTAATGATCCTGGACAAACAGTTCTTAATGTAGGCATATACAGCCCTGATCAAGGAGACTTGGCATTAAGATATATTTCTAATATGAATACAACAGAAAACAATATTATTTTGTTTGAAAATAATGAGAGTTGTATAAATTCAATAAAAGAAGGAGTAACTGTTACATGCGTTATATTTCCTAACAATTTTGTTTTAGATAATGAAGCTCAAAATGAAGTATTCTTTTTTGTTGATGAATCAAGAGTAAATCTTGTTTATAGATTAATTTCAAGTCTTACAACAAATTTAGATTTGGAAAGTACAGAAGTAACGCAAGAACTTGCAGGAAGACTTCTAGGCATAATTGCAAAAACATCTGCTAATACAGAGACCAGTCTTGTTTCAATAATTAATATGAAAGCAAAGACAAAAACAAGTCAAGATACTGCAACAAAATCATAAAGCACACTTAATAGTTTGGATGTTGGAGATGAAGAAATAAATATTGCTGACATTACAAAAGATGTTGATTCATTAATTAATGATTTTGTTTCTCTTAAAAATAAAGCGTCAGATGTAACTGAAGATGGAATAGATCTTGCAAGTACAATTAATGGTACAGCACTTGAAGATTCCATTAATGCACTTAACGCAACACTAAAAAATGTTCAGCCTACAGCAGATGGAATAGCTGCTCTTTCAGCATCAATAGATAATGTTGAAACAAGTGTCGGGAATTTAAAACAAAAATTAAGCAACACAAGAATATCAAAATCACAAGTACTGACAGACCTTAATTTAATGCTAGTAACACTTAATGATGTCTCAACTGAACTTAATACTGTCAAACAAAAACTTGAAGAAATAGCTCTAGAAATATCAAAATTAACGGTGACAGATGCAGGAGCAATATCAAATCCTATAACTACAAAAATTGAACCAGTAGTTGCAAACAACAATCAACTAACTTATTCATTTCCTTATCTTTTAATGTTAATAGTATTATTTGTAGGAATAATGCTTTCAAGCACAATCGTATTTATGGAAAAAGATTCTAGAGCTTACTTTAGAACATTCACAACGCCAATAACTAATTTCTTCTTTTTATGGTTAACGTATGTAACAAGTGCATTAGTAATCTTGGTTCAAACAATATTAATACTTCTTGCTGTTCAGTTTGGTTTAGGAGTTCCAGCATTTTCAAATTTCGGAATTTCGGCACTATTTATATTTTTAAGTCTTACAGTCTTTGTTTCCATAGGAATTTTTGTAGGTCAATTATTTAATACATCGGAAGGAATAACAATGAGTACAATTGCTATTGGCTCTGTAATGTTATTTTTATCAAATTTAATATTGCCACTTGAAACACTTGATCCTGTAATACAAAGCATAGCGAGATATAATCCTTATGTTATTGCATCTGAAGGAATAAGAAAAGCTATGTTATTTGGTGCCACAATAAAAGGCTTATATGTTGACTTATTGTTGCTTGCAGGATACTCTTTGTTGCTTCTTGGAATTACTCTTTTAACAATGAAAATAATTTCATCAAAATACTTAGAAAGAATGTATCATACTTCCAAAAAAAATCTTATTACTGTGCCTGAAGATCATTATCTTCATATAAAAGAAATAGAAGTTACTGTAAAAGATATGCCTAGTTTAATAAAGACTTTGAAAAATATGAGTGATGAAGAATATGAAAAAATAAATAAACCAAAGAACATAATTTCTGAATGGGTTAAATTAAGCTATAAAGCAAAAACATTATCTTTAGTGCTAAAAAGAAAAAATAGGCAAAGAACAATAGAGATATTAGAAAAGTATGTAAAAAGAAATTTCAAACAATAAATTTATTCTTCGTCTAAATCTTCTAAGTCTTCAAGACTTAATAAACCGTCTTCATCTTCTACTGAAGGAGGAGTGCTTTCTTTTTTAGGTTCCTCAACTTTAGGTTCTTCTTTAACAGGTTCATTTTTTTCAACAGGCTTTTCTTGGGCAAGCGCAGATTTTTGTTCATCTAACTTTTTAATTTCTTCTTCAGGGTTAACATCTGTTAACACCACATTTGCAACAAATTCAAGTCTGTCAAACATCTGATTTTTAGAAACTCTTCCTATTAATTTAACCATCATTCCAAGAAGGTCTGTTTTTACTGTTTCAAATCCTGTAGGATTATCTTTGTATTCTAAGAGTTTATCTTCTGAACATTTTAGTAAATTTAGAATTTGATTTTTCCAAAGAACGACTCTGACATTATCCGAACCATCATCAACAAATAAGTTAAGAACTGCTCCATAACCAACATTTGCAGGTTTAGGATCATCTTGTTTAATTCTTTTTCCTGTTTTTGGGTCAATTTCAAAAAATTTTGGGTCAAATATTTGAACAATAGTAGAAAATATTTCTACATTTTGATCTGTTTCTAATAGTTCTTTTATTTTTTTTCTTTGAGCTGCTGGAAATTGTGAATTTGCTCTTTCTGATACTTCAACAGTTATTCCTTCTGGATTGATTTCAAGATTTCCTGGTTCAGAAAGATGAATTTCTGTTCTTCCACTATTATCTCTAACAGAGCCATTTTTTAGTTTGACAATATCATCTTCTTTTAGCTTTTCTATATCATCTGCTGCATCATTCCACATTACAACCATAGACGTTCCTGTTTCGTCTCCGACTAAGAATTTAGCTAGTTTTCCTGAGTGTTTCTCTGTTTGAAAGGTTCTAAGTTAATATTTTCTTATAATTTTGCCGTTAATCTCAATATTTTTCATTCCAGGCAATAAATTCTTAATTTTAAGAACACCTTGTGTTTGCAGCAAGTTTACTCCTAGTTCATTTGCAATTATATGAGCAGCGCCTTCCTCAGAAATAAGACCTGAAAGCTGTTCAAGCTTAGCTTTTATTTTGTCGTCGAGCTCCTTTGGAGACATCTGTGTTTTTTCAATAATTTTCTCTTTAATTAATTCTATAGGCACATTAATCATTTTATTCGCCTTCCCCCTTACATATAAGACTTAATAGGTAATTTATAAAGTTTTTTGTGCTAGAACTGTTATATTTTCGTTATATAGATAGCGCAAACCTAATTGGCTCAGGTTCATCATTATATATATCATAATATGCTCCACCACACTGGTCAGCAAGAGCTTGTCCTACAAAGTTAGGATATGCCCATATTTCATTTAATTTATCTATTTTTGTGTATCCAGAGCTTTTTGATATGTCTGAATATCTAATATCTTCCCATTTTAAATCAGTAAATTTTTTCTTTCCAAGCCTTGCTTTAGCTGTTCTCATAATATTTCTTGCTGAACCAAAACCAGCATTATAAGCTAGAGCTATAAATTGCCAGTCAGGATTATCAGGATTAATAAAAGGATCAGAAGGATCTTTATCATTTTTACCCATGAATGATTTTACTAACTTACTAAGATAAGCTGTGCCAGACATTATTCCTAAGTCTATATCATTTTGTTGCTGAATAGCATTCCAATCACAATCAGCAGTTTTTGCAGTATCAATACAAGCCATTTCTCCTATTTGCATAAGTCCACAAAAAGAAGGGTTACATGTTGCTTTTGGTTTAAACTGACCATCAAGGTCAATGTAATCATCTGTATAAGTTCCTACTTCAGTATTAATAATTGCAACAATCATTTGAACAGGAATTTCAGGAAATTTCTTTGAAGCTTCAACAACCACATCCATTTTGCCTTTTTCTTGTAATATTTTAATTGTTTTTTCAACTTTAGGTCTTAATTTTGGATTAAAAGCTTTCAGATTAATAAATAGCGAGTCAACCTGCGTCGGACAAGAGCTGTATGCAGGAGTGATAGGCTTTTTAACTTCTTCAACATTTTTATATTCGTTTAATCCATCATTTAATTGCGCATCAACAGGAATTGCACAGAATAGTGCGTGTTTTTTTTCGGGTTTACAAACAGGAAGCGTGTCGTTTTCATAATTTGAATTTATTAAAATAAAATCTCCTTCCTTGTCTTTTTTAAAACCTATAAATCCGTCATCATGTAATATGTAACTAAAATCTGCTAAAGGTGCTTTTACTATTTCTGCTGTGTTAAAAAAATCTTGTGGATATATATTAACAGGCACTTCAACATATTTGTTAGAAACATTAAAATCTGTGAAAGATATTTTATTCGCTGCAAAAGACATAGTTGGAACTTTATCTTTTAGTGTTACGTTACAAAAACAACTTTCTTGAACTGATGATGCACAATCTGCGATTTGAAGAGCTGTTTCTTTTAGTAATTCTCTACTATAATAATTTGGATCTATAAGTATTCTTTTCATTTGTTCTTCAATAGTCATATCTTGATTACCTATTTTTACGTTTAATACGCCATTTTGAATTCCTTGAACAAGTGCAAATGAAAATTCCACGTAAGTTCCTAAATGTATTTCTTCCCATTTTCTTAAAAGTGCTTCACTTGGATCAAATTTCACACTTAAAATTTCATCTGAACCAAGTTGTCTTAGTTTTAGAGTTAAGCCTTGTGAGCCATCAGTTGATAGTTCTTCTGGCTGAGGAACACCCCCAAATCTAACAATAGTTTTTCCGGCTTCATAATTTTTAGATAATTCAGTTAAGTTAAGAAATTTTGGAGATTGAGTTTCTAAGCAATTTCTCTGAACAACAATTCCTGTTTCATTTGATTTTTTAACTTGTTCATCAATACATTTATCTTTTTGTTCATAAGGCTTATTTGAACATTCTTGAAGCATTATTTTTGCAAAATTCTTAGTGATATCAAAAAAGGACGTTACATCTTTTGCAATGTATCTATAAGCATAAGGAAGAGATAAATGGCCTAGTTCAGAAGCAGGAATATTTTCAGAAGCATCAGCACCTGAAACGTAAACAAAATTTTTGTTTAATAAAAATACTTGAGCAGTTTTTCCTGAAACTTCTTTTTCATACAATTCATTCTTACTTTGTCCTGCGTAAAGTTTTATCTTACATTCTCCGTCAAGTTCGGATACAGTATCTTCAGCTCTATATATTCCATTCCAGTTGTGTCCTTTTCCAAAATAAATATACATAACTGAGTTTAAAGGAAATCTGCAATTTGTTCCTTTTACAGTATTAACTGCTGCAGTCCACTTTTCAAATCTTTCATATCCTGAAGAAGAAAATTTTGCATCAGGAGAACCATAATAAACATCAGTTTCTAAAATAAAAGTCGGCACTGTATCTTTCAAACTGCTTTCAATATTTTTTATATGAATTTTATTTGCTTCTACTGCAGAATATTTCTCTTTATCAAAATAGTATAATTCTTCGCTTGTAACAAGACCTGTTATGCTATTATCACTAATATTTTGAGTTGAAATTAAAATGTGAGCAAAAGCTGTAAATGCAAATAATGTCAGGCTTACAGCTATTAAAAATTTTTTATGATTGTTCATTTTTTGCTTTCAACTCCTTAAGTATTTCATTAGCTCTCTTAATAATACTGTTTTTATTAAATGTTGGTCCAGGGTCTACTTTTCCTTTATCAACATCTGAATGGTATATGACTGTCTGATCATTAATTGAAAAAGGTTTTTTCTTTTGGTATTGTCTAAATGCTATGTCCGCTAAAAGTTTAGCTACAGCTTCATCTTGTTCTTTTGTATATGTTCCCCAACAAACACCGTCTATTGTAACACAATCAGGTATTTCACAACCGGGATTATATTTAGGGTCATTAAATCCGCAACTAACTAAGCTTATTCCAATTGAGCGTTGATTGTAACTTGTAGGACACTTTTTGGGGTCTTTTCCTTTGCATCCGGCGTGTTGAGCAGCTCTTTCTTCATCTATAAATTGGTATATTGTTCCGTCTTTTTCAATTACATAATGATAGCTAAGTCCTCTTCTTGCTAAAGCAGAATATGCTTCATCAACATTATGCGTAACAGTATAATGAATAACTATTGTATCCATTTCTTTACTGCCTCTTGAAATTGAAACAAGACCTCCTCTTTGCATATAACCATATTCGTTTTCTGTGTACCCTTCAGTGGAAGTTGAATATGTTTTTCTTCCAGCAATAACGGGTTCATTATAAAACTCGCTAAATGCATAAATAGGAACTTTGATATTTTCTCTGCTAACAACATTAATGTTATATGTTTGGCCAATTTTTTTTGTTGAAACTTCAAATCCATAATTATTTAGAGGTATTTCAGAGTAGTCTGAAACTAATAAATTGAATTCTTTTTCAAAATTTCTTTGAAAAGCACTATCTACAACTAAACAATTATCAACTTGATTTTCATCATTGAGCAAAGGATAAACAAGTGTTCCACAAGGAGGTTTTTCAACTTCATCTTCAAATCTGGATAAACTAAACCCGCCGTCTTTTTCCAGGTTTTCTGAAGCTTTAGTAGCTGCTACTTCAACAGATGCATCAAGATAAATTATTACTCTCTGAGCAAGTTCATTTGCTTCCAAAATTTTTTCTTGAGAAGCACCAATGACTTTAATTCCGGGTATTTCATTATAAAGATAAAATAAAGAGTAACCTAACAAAAACATCATAGAAAATATTAACATGTAAAATACAAGCGTTCCTTTTTTGTTAAGTTTAAATTCCTGGTGCATCATTTATTGCCTCTGCTTCTACATCTACTTCGGGTTCTTTTTGTCCATATTCTTTGACATCTGGTTGGCCGACAGTATTTTCTATATCATAATCTAATTTTTTTACTTGTTTAAATAACACATATATTATTCCTCCTTGAGGATTTGGAAGAGAAACCATTGGAAGAGAAATTGCTGCTGCTTGAGGTTTTCTTTCATCTCCTTGCATTAAGAAAGAAACATAATCCTCAGAGTCAGATTTTATTCTTATAATCCAAGATCCAGATACAGGTCCGTAAGTTCTATCAACCATCCTAGTAAATTCTGAATTAAAATTAGAATATTTTCTATTGTTAACTGTATCAATAACTTCTTCATAAAATTTGTATCCAGGAGAAATTTCCTGATTTAATAACATCCTTGTTGTGTAGCTAGCTTCAAGTTTGTTTGTGTTTTTATCAGCTAAAAATTCTTTTTGGTCCTTATTTCCCTGTATTACTAAAAGAAGAAGTAATGCAAACACAAATATAACTATTCCTCCCACAATGAGTTCTGAAAAATCCGATATTGAGCCTTTTCTTTTCATTTTTTTATTGCCAATAATTAAATGTTAATGAACCTGGTTTAATCAAATCATCTTCTGTTATTACAACGACAGGTTTAGTTTCTTTGACTTGTGTTCTGCTAATTGTTGGTTTAAGATTTTTTGTAGCAATCTCTACATCATTCTCTCCTTCTGTTTTAAGAACAATTAAAACACCTGGGTCAGATGCTTTTCTAAATTCTAAGCATTTGTTTAAGATTTCTTCTGTAAATTTCTTTTTGTCAATATAGCCATTATAAACTCTTCCTATTCCTTTATCTTCATAAGCAAAACAATTTGCATTTCCTATTAATTTTTGTTCATTTATTTTTTGCTGAACATTTTTTACTATTGTTCCATCATTTGTAGATATTAAAGCAGCGACAACTACTGCTAATCCAAAAATTATAGCTATAGCGGGCAGTACAAAAAAAGTGTAAAATAATTGTTTTTTTACCTCAGCCATAATCTAGACCTCCCTTAACTGCGGCAAGTAAATTAAGTGCGTATGCGTCTTTTACAGTTAGTAAATATTTTGCATCTTTTGCGCCTTCTTCTTGAAGTTTTTTGTATGAACCTAGGAATATGTTAATATTTTTTGATGTTGAAGGTTTTTCTTCTACTGAATCAAATCTTACACCGCCTTTTGCAATATTTGTTCTAAGATAACACGCCATTCTTTCATAACCCTGAACGCTTTCATCGTATTCAACAACTAAAGAATCACTTTGTTTGTTAAATCCTACATTAATTGTGATATCCCCACCAGATTTTTTTATTTTTAATGAATTGTCTTGAATATTATTGATAGATTCTAAAGATTGAAAAATGTTTTGTATGAACACTCTCTCGCTTCCTGCGGATGCAGGATTAACTGTGAAAGTAATTGAAGGTTGTTGAGTTAAAATTTGAAGTAATTTATTACAATCTTTATTTTTTACAATTGTATTTTCAGGATTTGTTGAAAAAAATATTTCATTTCCTCTTTTAATTACAGGAATAACCACTTCATTTGTTTTCTGCGTTTTTTGCGTTTTTACACCAGGCATAAGCAAATATTGATAACTTGCAGTAGGACCTTTGCCGTAAACATCAAGATAATTATCCTTTCCAACACCGAATTCAATTCTTAATTCTTCTGTATTCACAGGATAATTGTAGTAAATATCATAAGGAATAGAACTAACTGTTTCAATTACTAAACCTAAATCTTTAGCAGTCATAATACCTTCATTATCTGGAAGAGCATCAACAAAATAAAAACCTAATCCTACAAGAACAATAATGCCTAAAAGAAGTTCAAAAGCTAAAAAATAGATGTTTGTCTGCGCTTCTCCAGTGTCATCTCCCCTTTTTCCAATTGCAATATTCTCCACCCAACTAATAAATTTATTTTAGTACGCTATTGGCGTACAATCTTTTTTGAAACAAATACCCACTTGATTTATTCCGTAATTAACAACAGTAACATCAATTATTCCCAATGTGTAATAGTCTCTGAATCCTGAAACAATTAAAGGTTGAACTATTTTGTAATCTTCATTATTCAAAAAAACATCTTCATTATCTACTTCAGCTTTTGAAAAGTGAGTAACAGAATTACCACCTTCCCAACCAAGATATTCTCTTGGATCAATTCTATCTGATCTTAAAATAATGAAACTGTTATCCCAATAATGATCTTTTCTAATAGCAGGTTCCGCTCCAACATTAAATCCGCTTTTCATTTGTCTTGTTTTCCAATCATCAAAAACATTATCCATTCTCATTCTTGGTTTTAATTTCGTTTCATCTATATTAACACATTTGAGTTGTTGACCACAAGTAATAAATGCATCTTCTATGTTTTTGTAAGTTGCATGATTTGGAAGAGGTGTTTCAAATCCAAGATCTTCACACAAACACAAACATGCTGAATCAATAGCGCATCCTCTTTGAGGTCTTTCAAAGTAAAATCCTTTCATAAAAAAAGTGTGTTGAATCAAACTGGGATTAAATCCTAAATATGTATAAAGAAAATCTTTGCCAGGATTAAAGCCTATAATTGCAGAATTTTTATTTAGTTCAAGAGTTATGTTTTTCATAGAACCAATTGGTAAAGGACCTACTTCTTCAATAGTTGATTTTAATAATTCTAAATCATCACTAGCACTAGAAAAAGGATTTCTAAAGTCCTCCATCCAAAAAAATAAAGCAACAAATAAAGTTATAAATACGATAATCTCTAGCATATAGCTCCAAATCATTCCTTTTTTTCTAATACTTTGCATTTTCAAATTATTTCTTTTTTAATACAGGACAGGTATTATCTTCTCTTTTTTTATAGAAACATCTAAAATTAATATCATTATATCCTGAACCATCATCTAATAATTTATAATCAAAACCGGCAAGTCTTAATTCTTCACATTCTTCAGGAGTTTCTGGTGCATAACAATAATCAACTTTCCCTACTTTTTTTACTGCATTTTCATTTTTATCATCAGGAGTTCCGCAAGGACAAGGGTCTTTTGTATTTATCGTACCATCATTATCAGTATCTTCTGTACCTTCTAAAGCTCCTTCTACTAATTTAGTTCCTTTTTTAGATACATCTTTACCCTTACCTAGTAGAGTTGTAGAGAATAGAAAAAAAATAATTGCTATAACTATAACTACAACAACTCCCATATTTTGTCCTTTTTTATTTATCATAATTACACCTCATATTAATTCTTTAGCATTAAAATTGCTGCAAACATATTTATCTAATCTTCCTCCGGGTAATAGCAAATACGGAAGTCTTTTTCCCTTGCCTGTGCTTTTATCATAATCTAAACAATCAGGATCTGTTGAGCCATCATCTTCATAAACACAACCCCAATTATCGTTAAATGCACTGTACCAAAAACCATAAACAGAAGTTGGAATTAAACAAATATGATTATTTTGTTTCATTAAATAATAAACAGTTCTAGATGTACCTTTATCAAAACCCAGTTCTCCAGTTTTTTCACCATTTGCATTTATATAATATTCCAAAACATTTTCTTTTTTAAGAGCTATTTTTCCTACAGGAAATACATAATTACCTATTTTCGTTTTTTTATTTTCTGGTTCATCATTTAATAAATCATTATAAAAATTACTTGCAACTTCATTACCATAAACCAAGCAAGGTTCAACACCTTCAATTATTGTTGGATTCACTAAAGGTCTATTTTGAAGTATTTTGTTCTGAGCTTCATTTGCATCATTTGCTGTTCTTTGTATAAGTTGAATGCTGGTTTTTCCTCCTTCATTCACAAGTTGAATATAGAACTGTTTCTGATAAAAATCTCCAGGAAATGCTTTAAATCCGCCAAAACAAAAATCGCCATTTGTCGACGTGGCCGTTTTTTTATAAGCTTCTATGAATTTTTGATATTCTCCAACAGCTGCTTTTTTTACAGACATATTTCCTGATTGCCAAGGCAAAGGATCTCTTTCTGGAATTGAAAATAAGTTTTGTATTTTGTCAAGAATATTTTCATAAAATGTTGGTTTGTAAAATATTGAATATATTACTAAGAACAGAGCAATAGCTATAATAATCTTTATTACAAGACTTATTCCTAAAACTCCTTTTTTCTTCATTTTAAAATCCGAAAATTGAAAGGAAACCACTAGTAGTGCTGGCTCCGCCATGAGTTATATTATAAATTATCAAAAATGCCATAAAAGCTAGCGCAATTGATAATATTATCCACATCATATTCATTTTTTTTACCTCATTCTACTCTACAATGTGCAGATGTATCTGCTAATTGACTTATTAATATAAAATTTGGTTGTGCTTTAGTAGCATCTCCCATTAATGCAAATAATCCTGTTGCCAAATCATTATCATTTGCTGCAGCATATGTAACACTTCCTATAGTACCCGCTTCAATTCCTGCAAAAACACCTGCTGCAGCTACAACTGCGGAAACTGTGACAGTTGCGGGTAAAGTAATAATTAGAGCAGCTGCAATTATTGCAGCACCAGTTCCTCCCACAATATATGAAAGAACTGGATCTATTTTCTTAGCTTCTTGCCAAAATCCATCCCAATAACTTAATTCATTAGAAGAACTTACATAGGAAACTGTATAAGTTTTTCCTGCTTCAATATCTCCTATTAGTGCAGTAGTGGTTCCTTGATTTGTTAAATAAGCATAATAAGATTTTTGTCCTATACTATTTTCTTTGAAAAAAGCATTTTCATTGAATTGATACAAATTCTTAATGTCTTTAACCAAAGCTAATAAAGGCGGATTAATATCATTAACCCTAGTACCAAAGTGTTTTTTTAGTAATTCTTGAAGTTCAAATTCGTTTATGTATTGTTCAAGGTCTATTCCCATAGTTAATCTTACTTGTTCTTTGCTAAGATCTATTGTAATAATAGTTGCGTCATAAGAGTTTTTAGAAGAGTCGAGTTCTAATCTCTCTATTAATCTTCTAACCTCTGCAAGATCATTTCTCTTAAATTCATCTGCAACAATAACATATAAGAGCCCTATTCCATCATTGTACATATTTAAAGATGCTTTATTTATTTCTTCCTCAACTTGTTTTGATATCTTTCCTGTATAATCAAGAACCGCGCTACTTGATAAATCACTAATTTTTTTCATATCTCTCACGACAATTTCATCATCTTTTAAATCATGATCGTAGGTGAATTCAAAATCATCACCAAAATATTTCTTTGTTCCTCCACCATAAGCCAAGGAAGGATTATAATCATAATCTATCAAATAATTATACATTTCTACAGCAGTTATTCTATCAGGATTTTTTTCTCTTGCTGCATCACCCTTTTCTGCAAAAAACTTTCTTTTTGATTCAATTCCTTCATCTAAATCTCCTTCAATTTTAAAGAAATAGCACACATTACAACCTTTTTCATCCTGTTCATTCTTAAATAAATCAGTAATTGTTCCTTCTGCGTACATCCACCAGCATTTTGCTGCCAATTTAGCTATTTGAGCTTTAATTTCTTCTCTTTTTCCCTTCAAAACTCCTTTTTCAATAGGTGAACAAAGAAGAGGAAGTACTTTTTCTTTTACGTTCTGATTTGTATCTCCAAATTTGATATCTGATTTGCTCCTAAGAAGAACACTATCCCTACAAATTGATTCCTTTCCCAAATCAGAGCCTCCTTTAATAATTAAGTATACAAATCCAATAACAATAAAAAACACAATTACCCAAAGAACTGTCTTAATTAGTTCTTCAAGAGACATAGTTGTTCCTTGTCCTTTTTTGTTGAGTAATCTTTTAATTTTCAAGTTGAACCTCTTATATAATTCCTGCATAATTCAGTACGATTAATATGGTTCCAACAGCCACAATTATGAATAAAACCATTCTGATAAAACTTGGTGATACAAAGTTGCTAACAGCCATATGTTCATAATTGAATTTACTACTATTTAAACATTTTGTCAGAACGCGTAGGAGAAACCAAGAATTATGGGTATATATTGAGTTAAGCAAGAATTGGTAGAATTACAACAAATTAAACCAGAATCACAATCAGAAATTGTTCTACAAGCTTTTCCTACTTCTGAATTAGTATTTGCTTGTTCTTACTGATTTGTTGTTTTCTCTTGACAAGTATTAGTTTCTTTAATAAATTCACATTGAAAATTACAACCTCTAACCAACACAGAATTCAATCAGCTTCTACAATTTCAGGAGATGAAGCTGCTGGTAAAGAGGTCATTTCCTGACAAGTATTAGTTTCTTTAATAAATTCACATTGAAAATTACAACCTCTAACCAACGCAAAATTACACTCATCTTCTATAGTTTCAAGAGATTTAACACCACTATTTATTGCATCACAACTAGTATAAGGACAAGTTGTATCAGAAACTGTTAAAGATAAGATTTCAGAAGCTACTGCTTTTTTCTTTTTATCTCTTAGAATAAGCGATATTTTATATTTACCTACATCTGATTTTTTAGGATCAAGTTGCATGTTTATTACATTCGCACGCTTGTATTCTTCATTATCTTTATGAACTTCAGAACGAGGATCAACACATATTTTTTCAGGAACATCTTTGCCTTTTAGGAAGTTTCCATCAGGAATTGATAACTGATTGTTGTTTGAATCTATTTTAAAGAATCTTATCTCGCAAAAGTACGCTGTGCCTCTTGCTCCCCAAACAGAGAACTTCCAAGGCCCTGAATTTGCTTCAATAGTCCTAGGTGTGCTTCTCATGTATTTATCTAAAGGATTAGCACCAAGTCTTGCTTCTAAGACTTCTCCACCTGAAGAAATTGTATTGTTTGTTTTTCCATCATCCTTGTCATCTTTATCACTATCTGCAGTCCACAAATCAGAAATTCCGAAACATCTTTTTGTCCCTTCAACTAATTTTCCATTTTCTTTACAAGTTTTAGAAAAAACAATATCTCCATTGTCACATTTCGCTTGACATTTTCCCAAAGAATTAAAAATAGTATTATCAAAGGCAAATGTGCCTTTAGTAATAATTGCGATTATAACTAAAAGAAATATAATGCCTGCAACCATACTTACGAGAAGATTAATTCCACTCATTCCTCTATTTTTCATTTTCAATTGCAGCTCCAAAAATTATAGCTTACTAGGATATAGGTTCACAACACTTCTTAGTACCACCACAAGGAGTTTGAGTATTTGGCACCTCTACAGTAACACAATCGGCATAGTAGCTTTTACAAACTCCTCCTTGTTCAAGGCAAGCTGTGGCACTTGAATAGTTTTTTGAACTTCTTAAAACTAAGAACACAATCACTGCTAGAACAACTAAGGCTATAACTGTAACTACAATTACTGTTATACTAAGTTCTGCTTTTTTTTCCAAAATAGACACCTAATTTGAACTTCCGCCTGTTCTGTAGCAGCAAACTTGTTGTTCTCCACAGTCTTTAGATGGATCAGGTATCCAAAGTCCGCCTTCTGAGTCTGCTAATGCACTGCAAGAATCAGGTTGACATTGTCCGCCTATTGCACTACAACCTTCTGTTCCTGCTCTTATTTTTCCACCTGTTCCAAATAATAGAACTGCTAGAATTACAAGAATCAGTAAGCCAACTGCAGCAACAATTATTACGTTTATGCTTAAATCTCCTTTTTTCATAGTCCATACCTCTATATTATGATATTTAAATATTTAGAATAAGAGTTTATAAATTTTACTATAAATTCAGTAACATTGCGTTAGAACTAGTACAAGATTGCCGTATACAGAGCCAATATTTGTGTATGCGGGCTGTGTCTCTGTATATTTCTCATCTCCACAACGTGGAGGATTTGTATTCTCAATAACATTAATTCCATTAAGTTGAGCATCATTTTTCAGTACTTCAAGCTTAAAAACGTAGAAATCATCAAAAGTTTTTTCAGTTATTGTACTCATAACCTGATTAGCTTTAGCACAAGAATCAAGAGCACCACATTGAATTTGATTAATAAAAGCACAATCAATTAGGAGTTCACGAACATTTTTATTAGAGCAATCAGTAGTGGTTTCTAGTAAAACAGGTCCGAATCTTTCTCTGAGCTGCGTGTGTCTTATTGTTTTTTGTTCGCTCACAACATTTTTAACTTTGTTAATATTAATAGAAAGAGTGAATAACAACACTAAACTTACAAGGACTACTATAATTATAAGTCCTGCAATTTCAATTTGAGCATTTTTTTTCATGAATACACCCGTATTTCCATTATTGAAAAAACATTCTTTTTTGTGACTGGTTCATAAACAATTACTGGAAAATATGAAGTTGAAACATTTTGATCAGTAGAATCAGCATATTCATACATTGTTATTGTTTCAGCATCTGCATCTGGATAAATCATATTTACTGTGATTTGCGATTTTTTGAAAAGTCCATAATAATATTCATAATATTCAGGCTCATCAGGAATAGAAATTTCACTTATAGCTTTCAATCTATAATAATCAAAACAAACAGCACCTGAATCAACAGCTGAACTACACTTTATTTCTTTTAAACCACCTGCTTTTAGTGCAATACCTGTAGCGTCTATTTCTTTAATTTCAGTTCTTTGAATTTTAAGATCAGCTGTTCTTTGATTAAACCCAAAAACAATTCCAAGAACAATTAGTATCGCAATTATTATCATAACAGAAATTGATTCCATATTTTGAATTTGTCCTTTTTTTCTCATTTTAGTACAATGTCGGACATCCTTGTCTTAACATTTCATTTCTTGTTCTTTCTAATTCTTTTACACGATCATAAAAGTCTATATACCAGTCATTTGTATCATCTATAAAGCCTTGAGCTCTAGTAGTTTTTTCTTGGATAACACTTATGGTGTATCCCCCCATAAAAGTTCTACAAATATCAAGAGAAGAAAATTTTGGTTCAAGTGCTTTAAGTCTCATAGTATTTATTCTATCAACAACAACATTTTTTTTCATGAGCTTATTAATAATACATTCATAAAGCGATTTATCACCCGTAACAATTGCTCCATAAAGCATTTCTTCAGAAGTATAAGGAGATTCATAATCTACACCAGGAGTGTTGTCATCAATAGAATAGGGTGCAGCAGTTCTATATTTATAAAATGCAACTTTTCCAGGATATAAACTAGGATTTGTGTCATCAATAACAACAAAAGTAATTTTTGACCTAATTGAAGAACCCATATTATTTCTTAGCGCTTGATAACCTAACTTACTAACAACAAGAATATATTTATTTATTCCAGTATCTTTCATATTTCGAATAAAAGAAATTTCTGCATTTAATTTAGTAAAATTATCTGCAAAGTTCTCATATAACTCAGTTATCACAAAAGAATCTTTTTGAAAAACATAAAGAGTTTTTGAATCAGACAAATAAAGAAGTGAAGAAACAGGATAAGGAGCCCCATAATCTTTTGTCCAAGCCCAAAGTCTAGCATCTCCTAAACTTTCAGGTGTAAAAACGAGTTGTGTTTTAAGTTCAGGATTATTCTTCCCTTCTTTAAGAGCATAAACATGAAGACCATCCTGACAAGCAAAATCTATTTTAGAACTAAGATGCCCCAAATCCTTCATAACAAGAGGGTTTTGTTCTACTGCTGCTAAAAGAGAATCCATTCTTTTCACAATTTGATAATTTGTAATATCTGATGACTGATCAGATTCTTTTGTTATGACAAAAATAAAGAATATAAGAATTGCACCACCAGCTAACAAAATAAAAATCCAGTTAAAACTTATTTCTAACTGACCTTTTTTCGAAATTGATTTATTATTTTCATTCTTCATTGTTAATATTAATTTAACTTTTGAAATTTATGTTTTATTTCAGATGTGGACATTACTGATTCTTGTCCTCCAGCAGATATTTCCACAAGACCTCCTTTTGCACCAAGCATTTTTATAGAGAATTTATTAAATCTGGGTTTAAAACATAATAAACCAGAATTATCTATAGAAGAAACAGAAACAACATCTGAAGCCAATAATGGTTCAACATAACCATCTTTAATCAAAAATACATTCTGAGAATCTCCTAACTTAACAAGTTGTTTTATCACAGAAAAAGGTATCGAATCAATATCATCTGGATTTGCATATTCCTCTTTACTCTTCACAAAACAAAGTAGTTCATAATCACAAGGAGCTTTTATTTCAACAGTATTACTGTAGCCTCTTGAAGAATATTTTTCTAAGTTTGATTCTAATTCTTTGATAAAGGTAACTCTTTCTACATCACATTGTTTTTCCATAATTTTTGTTATCATACTATAACCTAACAAAAATACTGCTCCTACAACTATTATTACCATTAAATAAATAAATACTTGTTGAACTTCTCCTTTTCTTTTCATATTATCACTGTTTTTTACTTTTATCAACAAATTTCTTTAATCTGTTAAACACATCTTCTTTAGATTCATCTTTATTAGAATCAACTTCTTTTTTAGGCTTTTCCTTTTTGACTTGTGTCAAATCAATGTAATCATCTTTTGTTCTAGGACCATCTATAACTATTTTTTTCTTCACAGGAGCTTTTTGAGTTTTCGGCGAATTACTTTGAGTTTTTTGAGCAAATTCTTTGTTCCATTCTTCGCTTCCTACAAGAGGAACTTCTTTTGTTTGAGTATTTTTTGGAACTGATTTTTGCTCAATAGGCGAAGATTGCTTTACAGGCGGAGCAGTTCCTTTCTTAATTACTGGTTGAGGAACAATTTTTCTTTTAAGACCAGAAGATTTTTCATCTGAAAATTGGTCAAACATATTTCTTCTTTTGGATTCTTTTTCTCTTCTTGCTTTTGCAAACATTCTTTCACGCGCCGCAATTTCTTGAGGAGTATATTTTGGTTTTTTGGGTTGATCAATAACAGACTTTGGCCCATTAACTCTAGGTAAACCCCCTGTTGGAGGAACATAACTATCATCATGTTCTCTTTTGTAATATTCATAATAAAGTAATCCTGAACCACCAAGAATTAATAGGGCTCCTAAAATCATTAATATTAATGCTAATAAACTTGGTCCGCTTGAACCACCATCAGCATCTGGGCTAAATTGATCGTTAGGATCGCTTCCTTTTTTGAATTCTTCTAAGTTCGTATAACCATCATCATCAGGGTCATCAACAGGATCGGCAATAATAGGATCTCCGAAGTGTTCTTTTTCCCACCAATCTGGAAGACCGTCCCCGTCTGTATCTTGTGTATCTTTAACACATTGACCAAAACTACATATTTGTCCTAAATCACAATCTAATTTTGTTATACATCCTCCTTCATCTTTTTGACATTTGTTTTCTTCATTACAAAAATATTCTGATGAACCACAATCTAAATCTGAATAACAAAAAGTACCAGTTGCATCATCTTCACACATACCAAAGGCATTACATATTTTTCCTGAGCCACAATCCTCATCAACAAAACAAGAACCTCCTGTTGCTGTATCTAATTGACAAGTACCATCACTACAAATAAAATCATCACCACATTCATCATCAGTAGTACAAGTATTTCCTGTTGTGTCTTCTTTACAAGAACCATCTGTTGCGCAGTAATATCCAGGACTGCATTCATCATCAAATAAGCAAAGAGAAGAACTTGAACCTATTTCACACATGCTCTCATTGCAAATAAATCTTACGCCACATTCTCCATCAGTAGTACAAGTATCTCCTGTTGTATCTTCCTGACAAATAAGATTCGTTGTACAAAAATAACCAACGCCACAATCATCATCAAATAAACAATCTGGACCCTCATGCTTAAGTTTGCAAGTTCCATCAAGAGCACAGTAAAAATCATCACCACAATCAGAATCAACCA
>Ga0114931_10000777_pt1 | contig 39766 bp, 31 predicted proteins | sample 2SBtaG_FD_89579 | JGI IMG/M metagenome (GOLD analysis project Ga0114931, IMG submission 89579) | Deep subsurface microbial communities from Kolumbo volcano to uncover new lineages of life (NeLLi) - 2SBTROV14_V59a metaG | ecosystem: Environmental > Aquatic > Marine > Volcanic | place: Kolumbo... | reverse complement strand
TCGCCACCCCACGACCCGACACCCTGGCCGGTAGCGTGCTCGGCATGCTGAGGGCGCCGCTTCGAAACTACCGGCGCCTGCGCAACTTGTCCCAGCTCGGCGACCGTGACCACGCCCGCGATGTGGTGTGGGCCTTGCGCGACGTCTCGCTGAGGGTGCAGCGCGGTGAGGTGGTCGGCATCGTCGGCCACAACGGCGCGGGCAAATCGACGCTGCTCAAGATCCTGTCGCGCATCACCACCCCCACCGAAGGTCGCATCGAGCTGCATGGCCGGGTCGGCAGCCTGCTCGAAGTCGGTACCGGCTTTCACGGCGATCTGACCGGTCGCGAGAACATCTACTTGAACGGTGCGATCCTGGGGATGAAGAAGCGCGAGATCGACCGCAAGCTCGACCCGATCATCGACTTCGCAGGCACCGGCGGTTTCATCGACACACCGGTCAAGCGCTACTCTTCAGGCATGTATATGCGCCTGGCCTTCGCCGTCGCCGCCCACCTCGAGCCCGAGATCCTGGTGGTCGACGAGGTGCTGGCGGTCGGCGACCATGCCTTCCAGCAGCAGTGCCTGGGGAAAATGGGAGAGATCGCCCAAGCCGGCCGCACCGTGCTCTTCGTCAGCCACAACCTGGCGGCGGTGAGCGCGCTGTGCAGCCGCGCCCTGCTGCTCGAGCATGGACGGCAGGTGGCCCATGGCGCGGTCCGCGACGTGATCCAACACTACCTCTCACGCAATCGTGAAGGCGCCGCCTGGGTTGCGCTCGACCGACGTCAGGATCGCAAGGGCTCGGGCGCGGTGCGCCTGCTCGCCCTGGCCTTTCGCACCCCCGAAGGCTTGCCCCTCGACCAGGTGCCATCGGGCGCGGATCTCGAGGTGGTGATCGACTACCGTGCGCAAGCGGGCGTCGCGCTCGAGCGGGCGATCATCCAGCTCGGGCTGCTCGATCTCTTCCGGCAGCCACTCGCCACCTGCTTGTCGCGCGCCAGCCGGGAACAGCCGCTGAAGCTCGAAACTCGCGGGCGGATCATCTGCCGCATTCCCCATCTGCCACTCTTGCCCGGGCGTTATCCTTTCGATCTGTGGGTCAAGCTCGACGAGGAAGTCGCCGACTGGCTGCGGCCAGCCGCGGCGCTCGAGGTGGTGAGCGGCGACTACCATGGCACCGGCCGCTTACCGCCAGGCACCGGGGGGCCGATGTTGCTCGATCACCGCTGGTATACCGAACCTGGAAGCGAGCCGGCGGGGGAAAAGCCATGAGCTGGTGGTCCGCGCCCGATCCGCATGATCCATTGCTTCTGCGCCAGCGTAGGCTGGCGGCCCTCGGCCTCGATCGCGCGCAGCTCGAGAGCGAGCGACTCACCGCCTGCAACCTCTGCGGCGGCACCTACCTGGCCCGCATCGCGCGCCGCGACCGCTACGGTCTGGCGGTCGATAGTTGCCAGTGCCAGCGCTGCGGCCTGGTGTTCCTCAATCCGCGTCCGAGCGCCGCCGGCTATCAAGCGTTTTACCGTCGCTGGTACCGGCCCTTGATCCGTGCTTGGAGCAGCACACTCGGCGAAACCGCCAGCCGCACAGCCAGCCAGCGCGCCTACGCCGAGCGTCTCGACCGCGAACTGCTGGGTCGTCATCTCAGCCCGCACCATCGGCGCCTGCTCGACCTCGGGGCTTCGAGCGGCGAGGTCGCGCTGCATTTTCACCAACACCATGGCATGGACGCGCTGTGCGTCGATCCGTCGCCCGAGGAGAGCGCCGCGGCGCGCGCCCACGGACTCGATGCGGTGTGCACCACGGCCGAAGACTTCGATCCCGGCGCGCGCCGCTTCGACCTGGTGCTGCTGTGCCAGAGCATCGATCACCTGCTCGATCCCGCGGCCGTGCTCCGGCGCATCCACGGCTGGCTCGAGCCCGACGGCCTGCTGTACGTCGATCCACTCGATTTCACAGCCATGTGCGCGCGTGCGGGCTACCTGAGCGGCGCGCTCAAGATCGACCACCCGTACTACCTGACACGCACCACCATGGACCTTTACCTGGCACGTGTCGGATTCGAGCCCATCGAGCTTGACCTGGTGGGTGGCTTTCACCTGCGCTACGTGTGCCGCAAGAGCGTGCCGGTCGACGCTCGACCCGAGCCTGAAGCCACCGCGCGGGCGATCCGGACGATCCGCCATTGGCAATCCTACGGCCGGGCGCCGGCAGCGCGCCGCTTGGGCATGCCGGAGCGCATCGCTCGCGCGGTGCGGCGTGGGTTGCAGCGAAACAGCGAGCGAGATCATGGCTGAGCCGGCGGCCCAGGTGCGCCCGGACTCGGCAGCCAAGACGATCCTGGTGGTCATCGGCACCCGCCCGGAGGCGATCAAGCTGGCCAGCGTGGTACGCGCGCTCGAGCGCCGCGTACCCGCGGTGGTGGTGAAGGTGCTGGCCACCGCCCAGCACCGCGAGCTGCTCGACGAGATGCTCCGGGGTTTCGCCATCCACCCGGACTTCGATCTCGACTTGATGACGCCGGACCAGAGCCCGCATCAAGTGCTGGCCGCGGTGGTGGCAAAGACCGCACCCATTCTCGACCGCGTGCGGCCCGATTGGGTGGTGGTGCAAGGCGATACCACCACCACCTTGGGTGCGGCCTTGGCCGCTGCTTATGCCCGCTGCCCGCTGGCGCATGTCGAGGCCGGTCTGCGCACTGGCGACCGGCACGATCCCTTTCCCGAAGAGATCAACCGCATTCTGACCACCCATGCTGCGAACCTGCACTTCGCCCCCACCGAAGCCGCCCGCGCGCGGCTGCTGCACGAAGGGATCGAACCGACCCAGGTGCAGGTGACCGGCAACACGGTGATCGACACCCTGTTGTGGACCGTGGCGCGCCAGCCTCCCTCAGCCGCCACCGGCGATCGGCGGCGGGTGGTGGTCACCGCCCACCGGCGCGAAAGCTTCGGCGCGGGCTTGGCCGGTATCTGCGAGGCACTGGCGCGCATCGCCCGGCGCCGAGGACCCGCGGTCGAGATCGTCTTCCCGGTGCACCCGAACCCGCAGGTACGCGAGCAGGTGGCGCGCCGACTGGCTGGCATCGCGCACATCCGGCTCGAGCCTCCGCTGCCCTATCCCCCATTCGTGCGCCTGCTCGCCGACAGCTTTCTGATCCTGACCGACTCGGGCGGCATCCAGGAGGAGGCTCCGAGCCTCGACCGACCGGTGTTGGTGCTGCGCGAGCTTACCGAGCGCGGCGAGGGGATCGAGGCCGGTACCGCCGAGCTGGTGGGAACGGACCCAGCGCGCATCGTCAGCGCCTTCGACCGCCTATGGGACGATCCGGAGGCCTACCAGCGCATGGCGCAAGCCCCCAACCCGTATGGCGACGGTCGCGCGGCCGAACGCATCGCCGCGGCGCTGCTCATGTCGCCGCACCCGGCGCCGGCGCTGACGCCGGACGCGAGACGCAGGTGAGAAGGGAGCGAGGACTGTCCGCTCATGCGTGTCGAGCATCCTGTCAAGTATGAAGACGGCACCATCGTGCTCGCGGTCGGCGCGGGCTGGGGGGTCAAGAGCCTGCTCCAGACCGCGGCGCTCGAGGTCTTGCGCCGCCAGGCCCAGGTCACCGTGCTGGCGGCGCCAGCCTTGCTCGAACCACTCGCTGGCCGGCTGCCAGCAGACGTCGGCGTCGAGCCGCTGGCGCCGTTCTCGCCCCAAGAGGGCCGCTTCGGCGCGCTGTATCGGCGCCGCAACCTCGCCTTCTTGCAACGAGCGACAACCGCCACCCGCCGCCATACCGAGGCGCGCACGCGCGCGGCGGCTGCTGCCGGGAGCTGGCGCCCCGGCCTGGGCGCGCGTGTGGCGCGCTGGATCGGCCGCTTCGAGGCTCGCGTGCAGCCGGTGAACCGCCTGCTCCGGCGTGAGGCCGAGGCCTTCGCTGCCGAGTACCCGCAGCGCCGCAGCTACCAGCGGCTCTTCGACCGCCTGCGCCCGCGCCTGGTGGTGTCGACTGTGCCCCATATCCCCGCCGAGCTGCCACCGGTACTGATCGGTCAACAGCGCGGCATCCCGGCCGCCGCCTGCATCTGTTCATGGGACAACCTGACCTCGAAACCCGCCTATTGGGCGGCCTACGATCGCTACTTGGTGTGGAGCGAGCGGATGTGCGATGAACTCGCCAGCTACTACCCGGAGTGCCGTCCGGACTGTCGCCAGGCGATCGGCGTGGCGCATTTCGACTGGTACCGCGACCCGGCCATGGCCTGGTCACGGGCGCGCTTTTGCGCCCACTGGGGTTTCGACCCCGCCCGGCCATTGGTGTTTTATGGCGCTGCCACCCCGCATCTGGCGCCAGCCGAGCATCGCATCATCGTGCGGCTGGTCGAGGATCTCGCCGCGCGCCCCGCGGCCGAGCGCCCGCAGCTCCTGGTACGCCTGCATCCGGGCGATGCGGGTGGCCGCCTGCGTTGCTTCGAGCCACCGCCGGATGTGCGTCTGGATGTGCCGGGGGCCACCGGCGCCGGGCGCCTCGAGGGCTTTTGCCCAAGCGTCGAGCAGAACCGGCTGCTGGTCAATGCCGTGCGCCATGCCGACGTGGTGGTGAACCTCGCCTCGACCCTCACTCTCGAGGCGGCCGTATGCGATCGGCCGGTGATCGGCGTGGCCTACGATCTGGCACCCGGACAGCCGTTTCGAGACCAGATCGATGCCTACTACCATGCTTTCGACCACTTCAAGACTGTGGTTGCATGCGGTGCGCTCGAGCTCGCGACCTCGCCCGGCGCGCTGCTGGCAGCGATCGATGGTGCACTCGCAGATCCCACCCGCCAGCGCCAGGGCCGGGCGCGCGCGGTCGCGCTATGGTGCGGAGCGGTCGATGGCCACGCGGGCGAGCGCCTGGGCCAGGCGCTCGCGGCGATGATCGCCCCACCCTCGACACCAAAGCCCGTGAAGGGTCAGCGAGCATGAACACGAGCCCCCCGACGCCGCCTCCCCTGCCGCTTTCAGCAGACCTTCCCGAGCCCCTGCCCGAGATCTTGCATCTCGGCTGTGGCCAGGCCAAGTATCCGGCGAAGCTCGGACGCGCGCTCGGTGTCGACGCCGAGGCCGCTTCTGCCGCCGACTTGGTCTGGGACCTCAACCGCCTTCCCTGGCCGCTGCCCTCCCACGCCTTCTCGAAGATCTACCTGGTCAACGTGCTCGAGCACCTTGATGACGTGATCGGGATTATGGAGGAGGTCTACCGAGTCGGCCGGCAGGATGCCGAGGTGGTGATCCTCGCCCCCTTCGCCTCCAGCCATCACCTGTGGACCGATCCGACCCACAAGCGAGCGTTCACCGCCCGCTCATTCCAGTACTTCACAAAGGCCTATGCCGAGCGCACCTTTCACTACAGCGACGCCCGATTCGAGCAGCTCGAAGTGACCTATGAACGCTACGAAGACTGGATGTGGGTCTACCGGCCGCGCTGGTACGATCGCATGTTTCTCGCATTGGCCAATCGCTACAAGGATCGCTACGAGCGTCGATTCATGTACTGGTACCAGGTGCGAAACATCTACTTCCGCCTGCGGGTCCTGAAGCCGCAGGCCGCGCCTCGGGCGGAGGATGGCGGCGCAGCGTGAGCTTCGCCGTTTACTCCAATGTCGATCGCGCTGGCCAGGGCGGCGGTGTGCTCTACGCGGTGGGCGCGGCACGCGCGCTCGCCGCGCTGGGTCCGGTCGATCTTTACTTTCGCCGGCCGGTCGACCCGCGGGCTGTCGCGCGCATGGTGCCGGTCGACCTCTCGGGCATCCGCCAGCGCCTGGCGACGCGGGTGCCAGGACTCGCTGGCGAGGCGCGTGCGCTACTCGGGCGATCGCCCTACCGCGCCACGCTGGTGCAGTCGACCGAGGTGCCGCGCCGGCGTGGCCGGGGCCGCGTTTGCCTGCTGTGCGAATTCCCCAGCCAGCGCCGGCTGGGGCTCGGCGATCGGCTTCGGCTCGCCAGCTTCCACCGCGTGCTGGCCAACTCCGCCTACACCGCGGGCTGGATCGCGCGACGCTGGGGACGGCGGGCGACGGTGCTTTACCCACCGGTGTTCCCGGTCGCAGCCGGCGCCAAGAAGCCGTGGATTCTCGGCGTCGGACGCTTCACCGGCGGCGGGCGACCCAAGCGCCAATGGGAAATGGTCGAGATGTTTCGCGCGCTGATTGCACGCGGTCTCGACGGCTGGCAGCTCCATCTGGCGGGCACGGTCGAGGATCCGGCCTACCTGGCGCGCGTGCAGCAGGCCGCGCGCGGGCTTGACGCTCATTTTCATCCCAACCTGCCCCGCGAAGCGCTCGAACGGCTGCTGGCGGGCGCCTCGCTGTTTTGGCATGCCACCGGCGCCGAGGCCGATCCCGAGACCGAGCCCGAGCGCATGGAGCACTTCGGCATCGCCACGGTCGAGGCGATGAGCGCCGGCGCCGTACCCGTGGTCATCGACCGCGGCGGACAGCCGGAGATCGTTGATCCGGATCACTCCGGCGTGCTGTGGTCGAGCTATGACGAATGCATCGAGCAGAGCTGGGCCCTATGCCACGATCATGCGGCGCGGGCTCGGCTCAGCCGCGGTGCGCGCCAACGCGCCCAGGCCTTTTCCTTCCCGCGCTTCGCCGCGCGCGCGCGCGCACTCATCGCCGGCGTCGACCAAGAGCCTGGGGCATGAACATCCTGGTCATCGCCTACCACCTCGGTGGCGTCACCGCGGAGGGGCTGATCACCGCCAAGCTGCTGCGCGCCCTGGCTGCCTGCGGACATCGTGTCGAGGTGATCGCTGGCGCTGCGGAGGATGTGGCACCGCCACCACCCGGGGTGAGGGTGCATCGCATCGGTCCGCGCGAGCGAGCGGGCGCAGCCTGGCGCCAGCGGATCGAACGCCGTGCCCGCACCAGCCGTGCCTGGGATCGGCTGGCCGCCGCGATCAATGTGATCGATGGTGTCAGCGGCACCGAGCGCGCCTGGGTCAAGGCTGCCGCAGCACGCGCGGGCGCGCTGATCAAGGCCGGGCCGCGCTTCGATGTTCTGCACAGCCGTCTCAATCCGGTGAGCAGCCACCTGGCCGCGCTGGCCACCTTGCGCAAGCACCCGCGCGACTTGCCGTGGTGTGCCTACTTCAGCGACCCCTGGCCCCACCACCGCTACCCTCCCCCGTACCGCTTCACCAGCGGCCGCATCGCGCGCGCGCGCGGCGAAGGCCAGCTCACCACCCTCGTGCGCCGCGCGGACAGTCTGGTGCTGCCGGATGCGCGGCTGCGCGACCACCTGCTCGCTGGTCGCTTGCGGCCAGCGCGGGCGAAAACCCTGATCGCACCGCATCTGGGCACGGCCTGCTGGCCACCGGCCGTGGGCGAGGCCCAGCGCGGCCGCATCCTGCGGCTGCGCCACTGCGGCTTCTTGATGCGAGAACGCCGGATCGAGCCGCTCGCCGAGGCCCTCGAGCGTCTGGTCGCCCGCCGACCCGAGGCGCGCGACTGCCTGCGCATCGAGTTCGCTGGCCGCTACCCCACGGGTCAGCCGCCGGCGGTGCCCAGCGGTCTCGAGACCATGATCCGCTTCCGGCCCTACCTGCCACCGCCGGCCGCCCGCGGCTGGTTGGCGGGCGCCGACGTCTTCTTGTTGGTGGAAGCGGACATGAAAGAGGGTATCTTCTTTCCCTCCAAGCTCGCCGACTACCTGTCTGGCGAGCGACCGATCCTCGCCCTCTCACCGCGCTGCGGCGTGGCCGCCGATCGGCTCGCCCACGGCGGCGGTCTGCTCGCCCCACCTGCGGACTCCGCGGCGATCGAAGCCGCCCTCGAGAGCTTGTTGCGGGGCTGGCGCGAAGGCTGGCTGGCGGATCTGCGACCGAGCGCCGAGCAACGACGATCGGTGTCTGCGCAGGTGGTCGTGGCTTGCTATGAAGCGGCGTTTCGCCACGCCGGCGCCCAGGAGCCAGCATGAAGATCGTTCTGCTGGTGCCCGACGGCATGGGCTTTCGCAACTTTTTGCTCACCACCGTGCTCGAGCGGCTGGCGGCGCGCGACACGGTGGTGGTGTGGCATGCCTTGCCGGCGGCGATCGTCGAAGCCACGCGGCCGGTGCGCAGCGGGCAGGTGCAGCCGGTCGTGCTGCCGCCCTATGCCGAAGGCGCAGCCGCCCGCATCCTGCGCCAGGCCAAGATCTACGCGCAGATTTACCACCACGCCGAACGCGATGCGGGCGAGGTCCTGCTCGCCTTTCGCCGGCCGAGTCGCGCCTGGCGCCCACGGCTGGTGGCGACGGCCGCGCGCACGCTCGGTCATCTCTTCGCCTCCGGCGCTGGCGCCGGTCGTCTCCACCGGTGGCATGCGCGCGCGGTGCGCGGCCGCAGCCTCACGGCAGCGCGCGCCTGGCTCGAGCAGGCGCGGCCCGATGTCGTGCTCTCGACCCACCAGCGCGCCAGTCGGGCGGTACCAGCGATGCTCGCAGCACGGCGTTTGGGCATCCCTTCGGCCACTTGTGTGTACTCCTGGGACAACCTGCCGAAGGGGCGCATGGCGGTCCACGCCGATCACGTCTTGGTGTGGAGCGCAGCCATGCGCCAAGAGCTGCTGCGCTATGAGCCGGAGCGTGATCCCAGCTCGGTCCATGTGGTCGGCACGCCACAGTTCGGACCGCATTTCGAGCGCCAGCACCTGCTGGCACGCCAGGTCTTCCTGGACCGCCACAGGCTCGAGCAGACGCGTCCCGTGCTCTGCTTCTCAGGCGACGACCGCGCCACCTCACCGCACGACCCGCTGTACCTGCGCGACCTCGCCGAGACCCTCGCGACCGTGCCGCGTGCGGCGCGTCCTCAAATCCTCTTCCGACCCTGTCCGGTGGACGATGCCGAGCGCTACCGCGCAGTGCTCGACGCGCATCCCGAGATCGCCTTCAGCCCACCCCGATGGCAGTCGGGTCGAGGGGATTGGACCACCATCCTCCCGACCGATGAGGACCAGGCGCTGTTCGCCAACGTGGTGGCACACTGCGACGGCGTGATCAATGTAGGATCGACCGTGGCGATGGATTTTGCGATCAAAGATAAGCCTGGAATCTTCCTCGCCTACAACCCCCCCGGCGCTGGCGATTGGGACGTCGGCCGCCTGTACCGTCTGCCGCACTTCGCCACAGTGCACCGGCTCGAACCGGTGCATTGGGTCACCCGCCGCGAGCAACTCGGACCGGTGGTTCTCGATGCCCTGGCGCATCCAGCGGCGCGGCAGGCAGCACGGCAGGCATGGCTGGCAGCGGCCGTCGCGCAGCCACTCGAGCACGCCGACCGCCGTTTCGCGCAAGCCCTGCACCGGATCGCCGCGCGGCGCCAGGCGCCATGACGACGGTGCGTGCAGCGCTCGGGGCCCGGCCCTGGCGCGCTTTCGAACGGTTGCGGCGGCGGGCGTACCGCACGAAGCTGATGCAGGATGCCCGTCGTCGTCTCGGCCTGGTACCCCCTGCGATCCGAAGACCGATCTTCCTGCTCGGCACCGTGCGCAGCGGCACCAGCTTCCTGGCACGAGCGATCGGCGCGCATCCCGCGGTGCTTTTGACCGGCTTCGAGCTGCTGCGCGAATGGGTGACCTATGCCGAGGTCGAGATTGCGGCGCCGGGCCTCGGCTGCGCGCACTGCCGGCCGGCGCAAGGTGACGGACGTAGCGAACACGAGCTCGCCGCCATGAGACAGCGGTTCGCGGCGCTTCATGTGCGCAAGGGGGGCTGGCGGCACACCCGTTTCTTCAACAAGAATCCACATCTATGGAACAAGCTGAGCCTGGTGCACCGCCTTTTCCCCGACGCCTGCTATGTGGTCACCAGCCGCGATCTGGTGAGTACCGTGGCCTCCACCAAGCGACTGTGGGAGAAGATGCATCGCGATTGGGGCATCCGCTACTACCTGCCGCCAGAGGCGGACCGCTGCTGGAGCTGCGCGCCGCCACTCACGGACCGAGCGCTCGAGCCTGCCCGCACCTTTCCGGGCGGTGATGTCGCCGTGCTCGCCGAGTACTGGCTGCGTACCTATGAGACGATCGAGGCGGCGCTGGCCGAGCGAGATCACGTTGTCGCCGTGCGCCATGCTGCACTGGTTTCAAATCCGCGCGCCGCGCTCGAAAGGGTGTTCGCCGGCCTGGCACTGCCGGCGCTTCCCCATCATCTGCCAGAAGCGATCCAAGCACGGCGCAACCAGCGCTGGCGTGAGATCTTGCGCCGCGAGGAGATCGATCGCCTGGCGCAGACCTGTAGCCTCCTGGCACCGCGCATCGCACGCCTGACGCTCGCCGAGCGCGGCTTGGCACTCGGAGACTCGCCATCTTGACCTCCCCCGAAGCGACCGGCGTCGCGAAGCATTGGTTCCTCCAGCCCTCGCTCGAGGATCCGTTCTACATCTGCGGCGGCTGGCAGATCTTCAACCGCGCCGCGCGCTTGATCGGCGGCATGCGCGAGGCCGAGGTCATCACCTATCGCCAGCGCGAGACCGGGGCGCGCCACCTCGACGACATCCCGCGCGCCGAGCTCGCCACAGGCGTGGTGTGGGTGACTTGGCAATCGCATGTCACCGAGCTGGCCCGGCGGCTCGAGGATCTGCCGCGGGTGGTGCTCTATGCCCAAAACACCGACTTTGGCCCGGCCCATGGCCAGATCACACCGGCTGCATGGCCGATCGTCTGCCTCAGCCGCTACATTGCCGCGGACTATGCGATCCGCGAACCCTGGCGTCATCTGCTGGTGCTGCCACCGGTGCTCAACCCAGCGGCCCGCAACCCCGGGACCGCGCGCGATCTCGATGTCTTGGTACACCAACGAAAGAACGTCCCCTATGTGCGCGACGAGCTGATCCCAGCGCTCGCCGGACGCTGCCGGATCGAGGTGCTGGATCGCTGGCTCGAGCAGGAGGACTTCCTCCGCCTGCTGGGCCGAACCCGGATCTACCTCTACTGGAACCACCAGATCATGCCGGGCATCTACGAAGGTTTCGGCATGCAGCCCCTGGAGGCGATCGCCTGCGGCGCCATGCCGGTGTCGAATGCCTACGGCGGGCTCGGGGACTACCTCGAAGCGCCGTACAACGCACGCAAGATCGGCACCTGGAACCTGGACTACGATGTCCATCAAATCCTGCGCGCCGCAGCCGACCACAGCGGCAGCAACCCCGACCAAGAACGCGTGCTGAGAGACTACGGCGAAGCCATGTTCTTGCGCCGGTACCGGGTGCTCGAAGCCGCGCTCTACGATTATTTCGACTTCCTGGAGGCCGGCGGCGGGCGTCGTCAATCCTTCGCCATCAAGCCACCATCACCGCCGCTTCACCGGCGGCCCTATGTCTGGCTGTATCGCATGACCCGGCGCGCCATGAAGCGCTGGCGTGGCGTCTTGCCCCGCTAGCGACGCTCGCGCGATCGGCGGCAATCTCGCTCATGTGTGGAATCTTCGGCACCATCAACCTGCCGCTACCGGCCCGTGCCGTGCGCGCCATGCTCGCCAGCCTGCGCCACCGCGGCCCGGACGATTGGGGCCTCGCAATCAGCGACCCGATCCCCGGCGCACGCCGCGCCCAGACGCTCCAGCCGCGCGGGACAAACACCCCCTGGCGAGCATTCGAACGGCAAGGCGAGGATGCAGCGTGGCAGGCCGCTGGCGGGGCGCGACTGGTGCTCGGCCATACCCGCCTGAGCATCGTCGATCCAAGCCACCGCAGCCATCAACCTTTTACACAGCATGATCATACATTAATATTCAATGGCGAGATATATAATTTTCATGAGTTACGGAGATTATTACATGATGAAACAACCTCATTCAAGACCACGGGTGACACCGAGGTGCTGCTCGCCGCCTTCCGGCGTTGGGGTGCACGTTGCGTCGAGCGTCTGAACGGCTGCTACGCCTTTGCCATCTGGGACCACCGCCGCGGTACGCTGTTCGCGGCCCGCGACCGACTAGGCAAGAAACCGTTCTATTGGTGGCAGGACCAGCCCGATCGCCTGGCCTTCGCCTCCGAGATCAAGACCTTGTGGGCCACGGGCCAGCTCGAGGCAGCGCTCGACCCGGGGGTTTCATGCCGCTACCTGGCACTCGGCCAACTCCCGGCCGGCGACGCTTCGTTTTTCGCCGGCCTTCGCCAGCTCGAGCCCGCCTCGACGCTTCGCTGGCGACCCGGCACCCGGCCGCTGATCGAGCGCTATTGGTCACCACCAGCGACCTTCTCCGAGGCACCCGCGGCGGCCGCGAGCACGCTGCGCGGGCTGCTCGGCGAGAGTCTGCGCCTGCGCTACCGCGCCGATGTGCCGGTCGGCTTGTCGCTCTCCGGCGGCGTCGACTCCTCGAGTCTCGCGGTGGCCGCCCTGCGCTTGCGCGACGCCCGCGGCCAGGCCTCGGTGCTCACCTTCTCCGCGGTGCGCGGCGCCGGCGACAAGCACGACGAGCGACGCGAGATCGAGGCCGTGCTCGCCACCCTCCCGAGTGAAGCCGTGGCAGCGACCTTTCTCGACCTCACCGCCGACGCCACCGTCGAACACTTTCGCGAGTTCCTCGCGCTACACGACGAACCCATGCGCGACGATGGCGTCTTTCACCAATACCTTTTCATGCGGCGTATCCGCGCATTGGGAATCAAGGTCATACTCAGTGGCCAGGGTGCCGACGAGCTGTTCGCCGGCTATCCCTGGTATCTCGGCCCCTACGCCCGGTCGCTGGCCTGCCGCGGCCATCTCTTCGCTGCCCGCCGTTGGCTCGCCGAGATCCGCCACCGCAACGGGCGCACCGGCAGCGGGCTGCTCGCCGAGATCGCGGCCCAACGCTGGCGCGCACGCCGTGCGCGCCACAAACGAGCGCGGGCGCTTTCCTGGTTGCGGGCCGCGGCCTGGGATCGCCATTGCGCGCCCGCTTACCGCGCCGCGGTTTCGGGCGAGCGCCGGTGGCCACATTTTCAGCGTGCGGAGATCTTCTCCCGCAGCCTGCCCGCGCTGCTCAAGGACGAAGATCGCAACTCGATGGCCCACGGCATCGAGACCCGCCTGCCATTCCTCGACCATCGCGTGGTGCAATGGGCGCTCACCCTGCACCCGAGCATGAACTTCCGCGGCGGCCATACCAAACACCTGCTGCGCACAGCGTACGCCGACACCTTGCCCGCGAAAGTCGCCTTTCTCAAGCGCAAGCGCGGCTTCTACGTGTCGCTCGCCCACCGTTTCCCCGAGCTCGACCTACTCCAACATGAGACCCTGGCCGCAGCCGAGGCGCTCGAAGCGATGATCGATCGCCGTGCCTTCGCTCGCCTGGTCGCGGCGCAGCAGGTCGACAGGCTCTTGCGCTGGCGGGTGTTCAATCTCGCGAGCGCCTGGTTGCGCGCGCGCGCGCGTGTGGCGGCGGCGCAAACTGGGTCCGGACCGCGGACGGTCGCTGGATCATGAACATCGCGGTCTTCGGCTGGTACCACCACCAAAACGCGGGGGATGACCGCATCCAGCGTTGCCTGACCCGCTGGCTCGACAGCCATACCCTGGCCTTTTTGCCCGCAGGCCGGCCACCACCACTGGCGTTGCTGCGCACCTATGACGCGGCGATCCTCGGCGGTGGCGGTCTGGCGCGCAAGCGCGGCGCAATGTTCGGCGGCATGCGCCGTTGGATCCGCTCGGCGGGCATTCCCGTCGCCCTCGCCGGCATCAGCCTTGAAGGTGAGGATGATGGCCTAGTGCGCGAGCTACGGGGCGCCCTCGATGTCTGCGCCTTTGCCTGGTGGCGGGACCGCGGCTCGCTGGAGCAAGTCGGCGCCCATCCGCGGGCCTTTGTGGCGCCGGACATCACCTGGCTCTATCCCTTCGATCCAGCACCGGCGGGCCGTGGCGTGGCCATCGGCCTCAGGCGCCAGGGGCCGCTGGCGCGCGCAGCATGGCGCCAAGCGCTGGCAGCGATCGACGAGCCGCTCCGACCGTGGCCGCTGTACTTCGAAAACGGCGGCGATCGAGCACTGGCCAGCGAGCTGATGCCGGGATGCCCGGTTCCGAACTGCTTTACCTTGGCACCGGCCCGCGACGCCGAAGCGGTGGTCACCGGCCGCTTTCACGGCTTGCTGTTCGCGTTGCAGTTGGGACGCCCGGTGCTCACCGTCTCGAGCCTGCCCAAAGTACGTCGCTTCTTGGCCGAGCACGGTCTCGATGCATGGCGCGTGGACGAAGATCGGCCCCAGGACCTAGTCCGCCTGTGGCCCGCCTTTCGTGCCGCATGGCCGGCGCTCGCCGAACGCGCCCGCAGCCTGCGCCAGACCCTGAGCAGCGAGGTGTCGGAGATGGCTGGCGCCGCGCGCAGCCGGCTGCTGGGACAAGCCGCAGCCTTGCCCCCACCTTCGCGCCGCGTCCGCGACCGCCTGCGCCGCGTGCTCGACCTGGGACGCTGGCTGTGAACACACTGGCTGGGAACACGCTGGCTGGGAACACGCTGGCTGGGAACACCCTCGCGGATCGCGGACCGTTGCATCTGGGTTTCCTGACCACCGAGTATCCACCCCGGCGCGCCGGGGGAATCGGCAGCAATGTCCGCAACCTGGCACGCGCGCTGGTGGCGGCGGGCCACCGCGTCACGGTGCTCGGCTGGGGCCAGGAATGTGCTTTTGACGACCACGGCGTGTCGATACGTTTTCTCGGCGCAACGCGACTGCCGCGGCTCGGCTGGTTGCTGAACCGGCGACGGGTCGCGCGCGCCATCGACCAGCTCGTGCGCCACGAAGGGCTGGTCGCGATCGAGGCCCACGATTGGTGCGGACCCTCCGCCGGCATGCGACCGGCCTGCGCGCTGGGCATTCGCTGCAATGGCTCGGCCACCTACTTCGGCGATCTGCTCGGCGAACGGGTGCGTGCCAAGGTGCGCTGGACCGAGCGAAGGGCGCTCGCCGGGGCAGACGGGGTGGTGGCTGTGAGCCGCTTCACCGCCCAGCGCACCCAACGGTTGTTCGGTCTCGCCAGCGTTCCTGGGGTGATTCCCAACGGGGTCGACATGGCCCGCTTCAGCCCCGCACCCATGGCGCAGGCGGTGGCGGGAGAAGTGCTCTTTCTCGGCACGCTGGTGCGCAAGAAAGGTCTGCTCGACCTCTTGTGCGCCTTCGATCAGGTGCTGGATGCGTGTCCCGAGGCGCGCCTGCGGCTGGTCGGGCGCGACGCGCGGGATACGCGAACCGGCGCCGACTCGACCTGGGCACTCGGCCGCCAAGGCCTGGCGGCACACGCGCGCGAACGTGTGCTCCACCCGGGTCCGCTGGCGCCCGAGGCGGTGCCGGCGGCGATCGCCCGGGCCACGGTCTGTGCCTTCCCATCGTACGCGGAGGCCCTGCCTTTGGCCTGGATCGAGGCCATGGCCTGCGCCCGACCGGTGGTCGCCTACGATGTCGGCTGGGCGGCTGAGATCATCACCTCCGGGCACGATGGCATCCTGGTTCCCGCAGGTGAACGCCAGGCTCTGGCCCGCGCGATTATCTCGTTGCTGGCGTCGCCGCAACGCGCCGCGCGCATGGGGTTGGCCGCACGCCAGTCGGTCGCAAGGCGCTTCGACGCCAGCGCGGTTGCGCGCACCACCGCGGATTGGCTACGGTCTCTGGCCATTCAGCGGATGACGCGAGCTGGCGAGAGGACGACACCCTGATGAAGCGCTTGATCAAACACCTGCTGCGGGCCTTCGGGCTCGAGGTGATACGGCGCCGGGACGCCATCGCCATACCGCGCCCCCAAGCGGGCCCGGCACGCACCGAGGGCGTGGGAATCGACTGGCGGGCGGATGCCGTCGAGGCCTTTTTGTCGGGACCGCTGGGCGCTCGCCAACCCGAATGGCAGACCCTGGCGCAGCCGAGCGGAGGGGCCGTGGGTGGCTACGACTGTGACAACCCTTTCTTCGGTCTTGCCGATGCTGCCGTATGCTGGACCATGGTGCGGCATTATCGTCCACCGGTGGTGGTGGAGGTGGGCAGCGGCTGGAGCACGCGGGTGCTGCGCCAGGCGCTCGACGCCAGCGGTGGTGGCCGGCTGATCGCCATCGACCCGCAACCACGGACCGATGTCGCGGCCGCCGCCGACGAGCACCGCGCCTGCGCGGTGCAGGAGGTGCCCGCCGCCTGGTTCGCGACGCTACCACCGGCGAGCCTGCTGTTTATCGACTCCAGCCACCGTGCGGGCACCGGCAGCGATGTCAACCATCTCTTCTTGGAGGTGCTCCCGCGGTTGGCGCCGCGTACGCTGGTGCACATCCACGACATCTACCTGCCGCGCGACTACCCGTCATCTTGGAACCTCGCGCGCGGTTTTCTCTACAGCGAGCAGTACCTGCTGCAAGCACTCCTATGCTTGAGCCACGGCTTCGACGTTCTGTGGCCCGGAGCTTGGGCAGCACAGCGCCATCGCGCGCAGCTCGAGGCTTTGTTCGGCGCCCGCGCGCTGACGCGCCATTGCAGCTTCTGGCTCCAGCGCAACGATCGCCCAGCGCACGTGCCACGAGATGATGGTGGATGATTCCCTGCCGCATCTGATCGTCGTCGCCTACGCTCTGGCGCCCGGTCCCGGAGGCCCGGAGGCGGAGGTCAACGCCACCTTGGTGCGCGCGCTCGCCGCGCATTGGCCGGCCGGTGTGAGCGCGATCTCGGGCGGACGCCGGGCGGACACCGAGCTTGCCGGCTGCACCCTCCATGCACTGGGCAGCGAGGGCGCGCACGCGCTGCCAGCACCCCGCTTCAGCCGGCTCGCTGCCATGCTCGCCAGACACCGCCACCCCGACGGTCGCCGCCGCTTTCTCGCGCGCGCCTTCGAGCACGCGGTGTGGCGGACAACGGGTTGGGGACTGAAGCTCAATGCCTGGCAGCGCGCGGCGAGCGCACAGCTCGAGCGGACCCTCGACCGCCATCGCGATGCCTGTGTCTGGTCGCGCGCCCTGCCCTTCGCCAGCATCGCCGCAGTCGCCAGAGTCCGGCGCAAACGTCGCTTCCGCTGGCTGGTCAACCTCAATGATCCGCTGCCAGCCGACCTCTGGCCCGGGCTGTACGCCAGCCACCCGGCGACCGACCGGCGCACGCGAACGCGCTTCTCGCAAGCGCTCGAGAAGATCGATGGGCTGAGCTTTCCGTGTCGCGCGCTGCGCGATCTCGAGTGTCGCGGCTTCGCGCGCATCGAGACCCTGCCCAGCGCCTTGCTGCCGCATATCGCGCGGCCGATTCGACCGGTCGCGCCCGCGGGCACCAGGCGGCTGCGCATCGCCTTCGCGGGTGCCCTCCACAAGACGCGCATCAGCGACGCCTTTGCGTGCGCCGTGCGCCGCTGGTGTCAGGCACATCCGAACGCCGCGCGCGACCTGGAGCTGGGCTTCGCCCTGGCCGTGACCAACGTGCACACCGAGGCCTTCCTCGCAGCGCTGCCGGCCGGCATCACCCGCAGCCTGGGACCGAGCGGTCCCGCGCTCGACCGCGAACTGGCCAGCGCCGATGTGCTGCTCGATCTCAAGGCTGAGGCGGATGCACCCCTGCTGAACTCGAAAACCACGGCCTACCTCGGCCACGGCAAGCCGATCTGGGTGGTTGGGCCGCGCCAGGGCACGGTGTCGTCGGTGCTCGGCCGGCACGGCTGTGGCTGGCAGTCCGCACGCGACGACGCCGACGCCATCGAGGCTGCTCTGACGCAGATTCACCGCGCCTGGCGCGCGTGTCGCCTGCACCGCCACCGGCCTTCCAGCGAGCTGCTGGCACGCTTCTCGGCCGAGCGCCAGGTCGAGGATCTGGCGCGGCTGGTGCGCGCCGTGGCAATCCCTGGAACGCGCCGCGGCCAACGCGCGACGGGCGCTTTGCTGGGGGCTGACTGGCCATGAGCCGGCCGCCGATGCTGGGCGATCTGGTGGTGGTTTCGCACGTGTTTCACCACGATTGGCGCGGCTGCTTGTGGGCCTACGCGCCCTACGCCCGAGAGCTCGAGGTGTGGGCCGATCTTTTCCCGCGGGTGCTGATCGCCGCGCCCGTGCATGCCGGAGCGCCGGGCGGCGATCGGGCCGCCATCGACCGGCGCAATGTCCGCTTGTTGCCCCAGCGCGCGAGCGGCGGCGCCGGGCTCGGCAACAAGCTGCGCCAGCTCTGGATGCTGCCGCGTCTGGTGCGCGATCTGGCACACGCGCTGTCCACGGCCGACTGCATCCACGTGCGCTGTCCGGGCAATCTGGGTCTGCTCGGCGTCTTGCTCGCCCCGCGCTTCAGTCACTACCTGGTCGCCAAGTACGCTGGCCAATGGGGGCACTACCCGGGCGAAGCCTGGAGCTTCCGCTTGCAACGACTGCTGCTGCGCTCCGCGTGGTGGAAAGGTCCGGTGACGGTGTATGGCGACTGGCCGCAGCAACACCCGAAGATCAAGCCATTCTTCACCTCGGTGCTCGGTGCACAGGACCTGGCGCGCGCCCGCGCCGCCGCGGCCGCTCCCTGGCTCGCGGGCACCTTGCGGGTGCTCTTCGTCGGCCGGCTTTCGCGCGCCAAGCGTGTCGACACCCTGATCGAGGCGCTGGCAGTCGCGCGCGGGCGCGGTGTGGCGATCGAGGCGACGGTGATCGGGGATGGCCCCGAACGCGGGCCTCTCGAGCGGTTGGCAGCGGCCCGCGGCATCGGTGAACATTTGGTGTTCACCGGCGGTGTGACCTTCGATCGAGTGCTCAGTGCCTACGCGCGCCATCATGCCCTGGTGTTGGTTTCCGAGACCGAAGGCTGGCCCAGGGCGATCGCCGAAGCCATGGCCTTCGGATTGGTGTGCATCGGTTCGAACCGCGGCCTGGTCCCCGAGATGCTGGGCGAGGGTCGCGGGTGGGTGATCGAGCCCGGCGACCACAGCGCGCTGGCCGACCACTTGGTACGGCTGGCACGCGCGCCGCAGCGCTGCGCCGACCTGCGCCAAGCCGCGGCGGCGTGGGGCCAGCGCTACACGCTCGAGCACCTGCGCACGGCCCTCGGCGACCTGCTTGCCGAGGCCTGGGGGCTGCCACGCGCGGCGTTCGGCGATCGCACGGAGCCCGCGGCGCGCACGGAGCCTGGCCGGTGAGCGCGCAAAGCGACCTGGCCCTGATCGTCTGCACCTACCGTCGGCCCCAGGCGCTGGCGCGCTTGCTCGACGCTGTCGCGCGTCAGACCCGGCGACCCGACGAGGTGCTGGTGGTCGACGGCTCGCCGGATGCGGCCAGCGAGCACGCCATCGCGCACCACCTGGCACCACCGACGCACAGCCGCTACCTGCGCGTGGCGCCCGAAGCGCGCGGGCTGACCCGCCAGCGCAACCTCGGCATCGTCCACACCCAGGCACGCCTGGTCGCCTTTCTCGACGACGACACCGTGCCCGAAGTCGACTACTTCGCGCAGATCCTGGCCGCGTTCGAGCAACACCCCGATGCGGTGGGGATCGGCGGCTACCTCACCGGCACCGCCTGGCAGCGAGGCGCTGAGCCGGCCGGCGACTCGCACGCGCACTACCGGCACGGCGCGTGGACGCGAGCCGAGGCCCTGCGCTGGCGTCTGCGGCGACGGCTCGGCCTGGACAGCCCCCTGCCGCCGGGATGGATGCCGCCCAGCGGCCATGCCCGCTCGCTCGGCTACCTGCCGCCCGATGGCCGTGTCTACCGCGTGGAGTTCCTCATGGGCGGCGCCGCGACCTGGCGGCGAAGCCTGCTCGAGAAACGCGCCTTTTCGCACCTTTTCGACGGCTATGGTCTGTACGAGGATCTCGACTTCTCGCTGCGCACGCGCGGGCTAGGCGCGCTTTATCTGTGCACCCGCGCACGGCTGGCGCATCTGCACGAGCCGGTGGGCCGGCCACGGCCGCTTCGCTATGGCCGCATGGTGACGCGCAATGGCTGGCGCGTGTGGCGGACGCGCTGGCCGAAACCGGCGCTCGGCGACCGCTGCCGCTGGTGGATGACCACCCTGCTGCTCGCCGCCTGCCGGCTGGGCGGCGGGATCCGCGGTCCCCACCGGCTGCAGGCGCTGGCCGAGACCGCCGGTCGTCTGGCAGGCGCGGCCGAGGTGCTGGTACAGCCACCCTCGCGCGAGGTGGATCCCGATGCCTGAGCTGCGGGTATTGGTGGTTCAGGGCGAGCAGGCCCAGGCCGTGCGCCACGACGGTGGCAGCCATCCGCCACCGGCCCGCCGCGCTGCTGAGGCGCTCGCCGCGCTCTCCCGCGACGGCCACGGCGGCGACCTGGCCTGGCTGGATGCTGCGTCGGCGCCACGCCTGCGGCCGGCCGAGGCCTGGCCGGCACTTCGCCGCCAGCCCCTGGAGCTGCTGCACCTGGGCGACGTGGCCGTGACCTCGCCAGCGGTCGCCAGCCTGGGCTGGATCGATTTCAAATCACCCCACCTGCTGCCCGCGCACACCACAGGAAGACGGGCGAGCTGGCTGGTCTCGCCGCGGGCGGGCCTGGTGCGCGGATCGATTCTCACCGCCCTCGGCTTTGCGCCTCGCCTGGGCTTGGCCACCGCGCTCGCCGACGTCGCCCGGCGCGGTCTGGCCCACGGTGTGTTCCCGATTGCCGAGCCCGCCCTCGCGGCGGCGCCCCCGGTGCTGTCGCGGGTGCCCGATCTCGGCCCGCACGCCATCGCCCAGTTGCTACGCCGGAGCCTCGACCGGCGATGGGTTGTGGTCTGGCTGCTCGCTGCGGCGTGCTTCGGGCGGCGCCTGCCGCTGATCGCCGCCTTGCGGGCGCTCGCCACACGCCGGCCACCGCCGGTGGATTGCGCGCATCTCGCCAGTCTCAGGCCGGCGCCGGTGCACGCGGGCGCGGTTGCCTCCCCGGCAGCGGCGGCGCAGACGGCGGAGGTGGTGATCCCCACCCTCGGTCGTCCGCAGATGCTCGAGGACACACTCGACGACCTGGCAGCGCAGTACCTTCCACCGGTGCGGGTGGTGGTGGTCGACCAGCGGCCCCAGAACGCGGGCGCGGGCGCGGACGCGGTGCATGCCTCTGCCCCCGAGGTCCACATCGAGCCAGCAGGCGAGCGGCCCTTCGTCGTCGAGCGCCTGGCGGTCACCTGGATGGGCGCTTGCCGGGCGCGCAACCTTGGTCTCGCACGTACCACCGCGCCTTGGGTGCTGCTGCTCGACGACGATGTGCGCTTTGGCCCCGACCTGCTCGCCGGCCTGCTGACCACCGCCCGCGCCTACCAGGTGGGCGCGATCAACCCGCGGATCTATCTGCCCGGACAGGATGCGAGCGGGCCGCAGCCGCCACCGCTGCCGCGGCTGTGGCCGCGCTTTGCGGGTGTCGCCTTGCTCAGCCGCGCCGCCTGCCAGGTCGCTGGCGGCTTCGACCTCCGGCTCGAGGGCGGCTATGGCGAAGACTTCGACTACGGTATGCGGCTTTGGGCGAAGGGTTTCTTCGTGGTCTACGATCCCGGGCGCTCGGTGCTTCATCTTCACGCACCGCGCGGCGGGTTGCGCATGCGCCACCCTCATCCCTGGCCGCAGAAGGGTCCGGGGCGGCCACGACCCTCGCCCACCGTGATGCTCTCGCGCCGGTTGCACCAAACCCCTGCCATGGCCCAGGGCTTTCTGCTCTTCTCGGTGCTCGCCCATCTCCGCGCCACCCCGCCCTGGCGCTGGCTTCCGAGCCTGCCCGCGCGCCTCCGGGGCTGGCGTGCGAGCCGCGATTGGTGCACGCGGCTGGCCCGTGCGAGCGAGGCGAGCGAGGATCGGGAAGCGGACCGAGACGCGCGTGAGGAGACCCTGCGGTGAGCGCGCCACGATCGCGTCCCGGCGTGCTGCAGATGGTCGACACGCTCGACCCCGGGGGGCTCGAGCGCCTGGCGTGCGATGTGGCCAACCTGCTGCCACGCGCGCGTTATCGCTCCTCCTTGTGCACCACCCGCCGCAGCGGCGAGCTGGCGCGGGGGCTGAGCCCGGAGGTCTCGAGGCTCGATCTGGCCCGCCGCTGGCGCTTCGACCCGCTGGCCATCGCCCGCCTGCGGCACTTTCTCAGTCGCCACCAGATCGCGATCATCCATGCCCATGGCCACTCCCTGCTGCCCGCGGTCTTGGCTGCGACGCTTTGCCCACGCACCGCCGTGGTGTGGCATGTTCACAGCGGTGCTTGGTCCTCGCGCCGGCCGCCGCGAAGCTGGCGGCTGGCAACCCGGCGGGTGGCCTTCACCTTCACCGTCACCGAAGCGCTGGCGCGCTGGTGCACGGATACGCTCGCCCTCGCCCCTGCGCGTGTCGCCTACCTGCCCAACTTCCTCCCTGTCCGGCCGAGCACCGGCGCGCTGGATCCCGCGCTGCCGGCGTGCATGGGCAAGCGCCTGGTCTGTGTCGCCAATCTGCGTCCGGAGAAGGATCTGGCGACCTTGGTCGCTGCCATGGCCAGGCTGGTGCGCCAACGGGCCGACGTTCAGCTGTTGATCGCCGGTCGCGGCGACGCGGGGGCGCGCGCGGAACTGGACCGAACCATCACCGCAGCCGGGCTCGGCGCCCACGTCACCTGTCTCGGCCACCGCCGCGACATTCCCGCGCTGCTCCAGGCCTGCGACGCCGCGGTCTTGTCGTCGCGCTCGGAGGGCTTTCCCTTGGCGCTTCTCGAATACGGCGCTGCCGGCCTGCCGGTCGCGGCCACCCGCGTCGGCCAGTGCGCCGAGATCCTCGACCACGGACGCGCCGGCCTGCTGGTCGCGCCGCGCGACCCACCGGCGCTCGCCGCGGCCATGGCGCGGCTGCTCGGGCCGGCCGGGCGTGCGCTCGGCCGACGGCTCACGGCCCGGGTCGCCGAGCGCTACGCGCCCGCGGCTATACTGGAGCGGATCTGTGCGTGCTATGCGCGCGTCGCCCAACACCCCCTGCCATGAGAACGCAGTCCCAGACCCTGGCTTGGGCCGGTCCCCGTGGCACCTGGCAAGGTGTGCGCCCACGCCGGGTGGCCATCGCGCTCGCCGAGCGCCGCGAGCTGCTCTTCGTCGCGCTGCAGGTACCCGTGGGCCTAGTGGTGCGCAACCAAGCGCTGCTCGGCACCCTCCACAGCCTGCTGATCTTGACCTTGGGACTGGCGTGGAGCACGTCGCAGCGCACCGTCCATCGCACCATCCTGGCCGCGGCCTACGTCGCTGGCGCCGAGGTGCTGTGGCGGATGTCGGGTGGCCTGGTGATCTATGAGTTCGGGAAGTATGCGGTCGCGCTCTTGATGCTCGCGGCCTTGCTCCGCCTGCCCGGACACAGCCGGGCAGGGACGGGTGGCCTGCTTTACATCGTCTTGCTGCTGCCGAGCATCTTTCTCACCGTCGACGTGCTCGGCATGACCTTCAGCGCCCGCCGCGAGATCAGCTTCAACCTCTCCGGCCCCTTCGCCCTGGCGCTCGCGGTGCTGTGCCTGTCGCGTATGCCCGCGGGTCGGCTGCTGCTACGCCAGGTGGTGGTGGCGCTCAGCGCACCGGTGATCGGCATTGCCGCGGTCGCTGGGCGCAGTACCTTCGAAGCCAGCCACATCCGCTTCACCACCAATTCCAACTTCGTCACCAGCGGAGGTTTCGGACCCAACCAGGTGTCGGCGGTGCTCGGACTCGGCGCGCTGTTCTCCATTCTGCTCGCGTTTACCGCGCGCACCACCTTGGCACGGATGGGTTTTCTCGCCATCGCTGCCGCCGAGCTGATCCAAGCGACGCTCACCTTTTCGCGCGGCGGCGTGATCAACTCCCTGATCTGCGTTTCCCTGCTGGCTGTGCATCTGCTGCGCCGGCCACGCGTGCGTGCCGTGGTCATCCTCTCGCTCTTGGTCTTCGCGGTGCTGGCCAGGGTGGTGTTGGTGCCACAGCTCGAGACCTTCACCGGCGGCGCGCTGGGACAGCGTTTCGGCGATCTGAACCCGGGCCTGCGCCAGACGCTGGCCAAAGACGAGATCGGCATCTGGTACCGCCATCCGCTGCTCGGCGTCGGTCCCGGGATGGCCAAGCGCTACCGCCACGCGAACTACGAGTACGCCATCGCGGCGCATACGGAGTACACGCGCATGCTTGCAGAGCATGGTTTCTTTGGCTTCATCGCACTTTTGATCTTGATAGTCTTGCCCATCAGGGCCTATCTAAGAGCTCCTACGACGATGACCAAGGCTTGGGTGGCGATGACGGCTGGGTGGGCCATGCTCGAGATGCTCCATGCGGCAATGCGCATTGGTGCAATATCCTTCGTCTACGCACTTTCCCTCTTGGCCTGGACGGCGGCCGATCAACGTCGCCGGGCGCGCGGTTACCGGCGATGAGCGCCGGCCCGCGTCCGAGCCTCTGCCTGGCCGGCCCGATGCTCGGCAGCCACGCCGGCTGGGTGGTGAGTCAGGGCGAGATCCTCGCCGAGCTGTTCGCGGAGCGCGGACACCGCGTCCTGCTCACCTCACGCGCGCGCCAGCCGCTGCTGCGCGTCGCCGACATTTTGCAAACGCTGGTCCGGCATCGCTGCGTGATCGACCTGGCGCTGGTGATGGTCTTCAGCGGCCGCGGCTTCGCGCTCGCCGACGCCTCGAGCTGGCTGGCACGGCGCCTCGGGCAACCACTGATCTTCTGCTTGCGCGGTGGCAATTTGCCGGCATTCAGCCAGACCCATGCGCGCTGGGTGGCACGGGTGATGCGGCGCGCCGATTTGCTGGTCGCACCCTCGCGCTACCTGGCCACCAAGCTGCCGGCCTGGGGACCGCCGGTGACGGTGATCCCGAACGTCGTGCGCATCGCGCGCTGCCCGTTTCGTCCGCGCACCCAACTGGCGCCCCGGCTCTTGTGGATGCGCACCTTCCACGACATCTACTGCCCGGAGCTGGCGATCGACGTGCTCGCCCACCTGCGCCAGCAGCATGGCGATGCCACCTTGACCATGGCCGGACAAGATCGCGGACGCCTGGGCGCCACCCGTGCCCACGCCAAAGCCCTCGGCCTCGAGCGAGCAGTCCGCTTCGCTGGCTTTCTCGACAGCGAGGCCAAGCAGAACGAGTTCTCGATGCACGATGTATTTATCAATACAAATAAGATCGACAATACTCCCGTCAGCGTCATCGAGGCCGCGGCCTTCGGCCTGCCGGTGGTGGCGACCGCGGTCGGGGGCATCCCCTACCTGCTGCGCGATGGCCAGGACGCGCTGCTGGTGCCGGCCCATGAAGCGGTGGCCATGGCCGCCGCAGTGGCGCGCCTGATCGCCGAGCCGGCACTGGCCGCACGGCTGTCTGAGGCCGGGCGCGCTCTGGCTCGACGCTGCGCCTGGCCAGCGGTGGCCGGGCTGTGGGATGCGGCATTCGCGCGGGTGGCCGCGATGCGCGCTTGAACCCCGGACCATGGCAGTGCTCGACCGGCTCTACGCCCGCCTCCCCGTGATCGCCCAGCATGCGGCGGTCAGCGCCTACGGCGTGTATTGGCATCGGCTGCGTTTCGGCCCCGGCTACCAGCGTGCCCTCGCCGGCTTTCGCCAGCGCGAGCGGCTCAGCGCCGATGGTTGGCAGAGCTGGCAGGCACGCCGCCTGCGCACCTACCTCACGCTCGCCGCCGATCACGTGCCCTACTACCGCGACACCTGGGACGCGGCAACCCGCGCGGCCGCCCGCGCGGGACAGCTCGATGCCCTACCCCGCCTCGGCAAGGAGCCGCTGCGACGCGACGCTCGGGCCTTCGTGCGCGACGATCTGCGGGCACGCGAATGGGTCTTCGCCACCAGCGGCTCGACCGGCACCCCGATCGACTCGATCTGGACGGTCGCGGAGCTGCGTGCCTCGCTGGCACTGCGCGAAGCGCGTTCCGCGGCCTGGGCCGGCACCTCCTTCCGGCATCCGCGCGCGACCTTTTCCGGGCGCATGGTGGAGCCCGACCCCGCGAGCCGCGGTCCCTACTACCGCTTCAACCGCGCGGAGCGCCAGGTCTACTTCTCCGCCTTTCACCTGGCGCCCGCGACCGCAGGGCAGTACGTCCGAGCGCTTCACAAGCATCGCATCCAATGGTTGACCGGCTACGCTGTATCGCTTTATCTGCTGGCGGTCGCCATGCGCGAGCAGGGCCTCGAGCCACCGCCGCTCGAGGCCGTGGTCACTACCAGCGAGAAGCTCACCAGCAGCATGCGCGCATTGATGCGCGAGGTCTATCGCTGCGGCATCTTCGAGGAGTACTCGACGGTCGAGAACGCGGTATTCGCCAGCGAGTGCGCGCACGGCTCCTTGCACGTCAGCCCGGACGCGGGGGTGGTGGAGATCCTGCGCCCGGATGCCACACCGTGCCAACCTGGCGAGCCGGGCGAGGTGGTCGCCACCGGCATCCTGCGCGCCCACCAGCCGCTGGTGCGCTTTCGCCTGGGCGATGTCGCCACCTGGGCCGAGGCGCCTTGCGCCTGCGGCCGTGCGCTGCCGGTGCTGGCCGAGGTGGTGGGCCGCATCGAGGATGTTCTGGTCGCACCCGATGGACGCCAAATGGTGCGCTTCCACGGCGTATTCGTCGATCTGCCGGAGGTTCGCGAGGGCCAGGTGATCCAGGAAACGCTGCGCCGCATCCGGGTGCGGGTGGTGCCCGCCGAGGGCTTCGGCCCGCAAACCCAAACCTCCATCGCGACGCGGGTGCATCAGAGGCTCGGGCACGAGGTCGAGGTCGAGGTCGAGACGGTCGAACGCATCGCGCGCACGGCAGCCGGCAAGTTCCAGGCCGTGGTCTCGCGATTGCCGCCCGCGGTGCGCGCCGCAGCCGCCCCAACCACGATCCACCAACAGAAACCCTAGCGCTCCATCATGCCCCGCCTGCTCATCGTCACCCCCTACTTTCCGCCCGAGATGGGCGCGCCCCAGGCACGGCTGTTCGAGCTCGGTAGCCGCTTGATCGAACACGGCTGGCAGGTCGAGGCGCTGACCGCCTTGCCCAGCTACCCGACCGGGCGCATCTTCCCGGGCTATTGCAAAGCCCGTCCGATTCGCCAGACCCTGGGCGCCATCCAGGTGTTGCGGGTGCCGGTGTATCCCGCCAATCGCGGCTTCTTGCGGCGCCTGGCCTCGTACCTTTCATTCACTGCCTCTGCCGCGCTGCTCGGCGGCCGATGTGCACGCCCGGATGTGATCTTGTGCGAGTCGCCGCCCTTGTTCACCGGTCTTGCCGGGCTTTGGTTGGCACGCCACTTCGCGTGCCCTTGGCTGCTCAACATCAGCGACCTGTGGCCACGCTCGGCGATCGAGATGGGCGTGTTGGCCGAAGACAGCCTGAGCGCCCGCTGGGCCGGTGCGCTCGAGCGCGCACTGTACCGCCGGGCGGACGCCGTCAGCGGTCAGTCGCAGGAAATCGTCACCGACATCCATCAACGCGTGCCCGGCACGCGCGCCCGGGTGATCACCAACGGCGTCGAGCCCGCGCGCTTCGGCCCCCAACACGTCGACCGAGAAGCGCGCGACTTGATCGGGCCCGAGCCGGGACCGGTTTTTCTCTACGCCGGTCTGCTCGGCCTGGCCCAGGGTCTCGACCGGGTGCTGGACGTCGTCTTCGCACTCCCGGCGAGCGTCCCCGGACGGCTGGTGCTGGTCGGCGACGGCCCCTTGCGCGCGTCGCTCGCCGCCCGCATCGATGCCGCCGGCAGCGGGCGGGTGCGGCTGTTGCCAGCCCAGCCACGCGCGCGCGTCCCCGCGCTGCTGGCCACGGCCGACGTGGCCCTGGTCAGCCTCGGGCAGACGCTCCGCGGCGCCGTGCCGAGCAAGATCTACGAGGCTATGGCCTCGGGTGTGGCGATCCTGCTGGTCGCGGACGGCGAGGCCGCTTCACGGGTCACGCGCGCACCCTCGGGGCTGCGCGTCGCGCCCGGCGACCCGGCTGCGCTGGCCGCGGCCTGGGAACGTCTGGCGACCGAGCCCGCGCTGCGCGCACGGTTGGGTGCGGCCGGGCGTGAAGAGGCCGAAAACCGCTACAGTCGCGCCGCGACCGCGGCCCAACTCGACGCGCTGCTGCGCACGCTGCTCTGAACCGGGATCCAAAGCGCGGAGATCCGAAGCGCCGTCACCGCCGACCATGTTGTTCAACTCCACCATCTTCGCGCTTTTCCTGCCCACTGTTTTCGCGCTCTACTGGTTTCTGGACCGCCCCTCGGTGCGGCCGCAAAACGTCCTGCTGCTCTTCGCCAGCTATCTTTTTTACGGCTGGTGGGATTGGCGCTTCCTGTCGCTGATCGTCTTCAGCTCGGCGCTCGACTTCGCGATCGGACTGGCACTCGGCATGACCGAGGCGCCCGCACGCCGACGCTGGCTGCTCGCAGCCAGCTTGCTGGCCAACCTCGGCGTGCTCGGTTTTTTCAAGTACTGGAGCTTTTTTCGCCACAGCCTGGATGCCGCCTTGGGCCAGCTCGGGCTGCCACCGACCGGCGCCACCTTCGCGGTGATCCTGCCGGTCGGCATCAGCTTCTACACCTTCCAGACCCTCAGCTACACGATCGACGTGTTCCGCCGGCGCATCGCACCGACCCGCGACGCACTGGCCTTTTTCGCCTTTGTGTCGTTTTTCCCCCAACTGGTCGCCGGCCCCATCGAGCGTGCCCAGCGTTTGCTACCCCAATTCCTGAGTCGGCGGCGCCTGGACCTGGCCCAAGCCTCCGACGGCCTGCGCCAGATGCTCTGGGGACTGACCAAGAAGGTGGTGGTGGCCGACAACCTGGCGCCCCTGGCCGATGCCGCCTTCAACCACTGGGCCCAGCAGGACGCGACCGTCTTGCTGCTCGGCATGGTGGCCTTCACCATCCAGATCTACGGCGATTTTTCCGGCTACTCGGACATCGCAATCGGCTGCTCGCGACTGTTTGGCATCGACCTGATGCGCAACTTCGCCACCCCATTCTTCGCCCGTGACATCGCGGAGTTCTGGCGCCGCTGGCACATCTCGCTTTCGACCTGGTTTCGCGACTACCTCTACATTCCGCTCGGTGGCAACCGCGTGGGGCGGCTGCGCCACGCTCGCAACATCCTCGCCACCTTCGCCATCAGCGGTCTATGGCATGGTGCTGATTGGACCTACGTCATCTGGGGGTTGCTGCACGGCCTGTACGCCCTGCCGGCGGCGCTCGCCGGACGCCACCGCCGGCACCACGACACCGTCGCCCATCAACGCCTGGTGCCCAGCGCGCGCGAGCTGGCCCAGATGGCCACCACCTTCTTGATGGTGCTTTTGGCTTTCGTCCTTTTCCGTTCGCCGACGCTCGCCGATGCTGTGGGCTTTTTGAACCGTCTGGCGAACGGACCCCGGACCCTGCCGCAGCTCGACCATGCCTTCGTGCTCGCCTCGGCCATGCTCGGCGTCGAATGGCTGCAACGCGAAAAAGCCCACGGTCTCGCCATCGCCCACCTACCCCGGCTCGCGCGCTGGCTGATCTATGATCTGCTGCTCGCCGTGCTGTTCTGGTATGCCCACACCACCTATGCGCCCTTCATCTACTTCCAATTCTGACGTTCTCACCCGCAACAACCAGCGTGCGGCCCGGGCATTGGCCGCTCGTTTGCTGCGCTTCTCGATCCCGGTGCTGATCCTGGTGCTCGGCTTCGAGGTGCTGCTGGCGCGCCTCGGCGAGAGCTGGCCGGTGTCGCTGGTGGTACGCGTCGAGCAGACGGCACAGCCATCGCTTTATGGACGGGGCTTGTTCTCGCAACAGTTCGGCCTTTACAAACAGCGCTCGATCGCCCGCCGGCAACCCCGCATCCTGGTGCTCGGAAGCTCGCGCGTGCAGCAATTTCGCCGCGCCATGTTTCGCCCGCTCGACGCGGGTTTCTACAACGCTGGCGGCATGATCCAGAATCTTGGTGACCTCGAGCAACTTGCCGAGAGCATCGAAGCCGGTGGGCTCGCCGCGCCACGCGCCGTCTTGATCGGTATCGATCCGTGGTGGCTGGCCGCCCGCGATCGGCCGATCCCGGAGGGCTGGAGCGCCACGAACGACGCCCACGACGCCGTGCTGCGCCCCGCGGCCCACCTCGCCGTGGCCCGCAACCTGGTGCGCGGTCGCGGCTGGTCGTGGCAGGCACTGGTGGCCGGGGCGCGCGGACCATCGCCCTACTACCAGCAGCCGGCGATCGGCGCCGCGGCACTTCGCGGCCAGGGCTTTCGCGAAGATGGCAGCTACCAATACGATCCCTCGATGTTGCTCGCCTTCATCGACCGACCGGTGTACCACGATCGCGAGCAACCGCCGGTCACCGAGCGCATCGCGCGCACCAGCCATCAGTTCACGCCGGCGGACGGGGTGGCTTCAGCGCGTCTCGAGCACCTGGTCACGAGCCTCGGTCGGCTGCGTGCACAGGGCATCGAGGTCTATGCACTGCTGCCGCCTTTTTCCACCCCCGCAGCCGCCGCGCTCGACCGCTCGCCCGCGCTCGGGGCCTGGTGGCGCGCCTACCACCGCGCGCTGCCGCAACGGCTGGCCGCTGTGGGCGTCGATGGTCTCGACGCGGGCACACCAGCCGAGCACGGCCTAGGAGACGTCTCCATGATCGATGGTTTTCATCCCAGTGAGGTTTTCGCTGGCCACCTGCTGCGCGACCTGGTGCGCGCACTGCCAGCGGACCGGTTGCTGGCGCAAATCGATGTGCGCGCGCTCGAGGCGCTGCTCGATCGGGCTGCGCTGCCCCTCGCCTTCGATCTGCCGCCGGGCGCCGAGCGCCCTGGTTTCCGGCCGGCGTTCGATGCCGTGCGCTGTGCCCGGCGCGCCCAGGATGGCGTTTTTCTCGGCGCTCGGCCGATGGGGGACCCACCATGAGATGGAAACGCCTGCGGCGCCTGGCGCAAGGGCTCGCCCTCGCTGGCGCGGCGACGCTCGTGACCTTGCTGCTGGTCGAGCTGGGCGTACGCTTGATTTCGCCCCAGCAGTTGATCACCCTGCGTCCCGATATCTGGCAGCCAGCCGAGGTCTTCGGCTGGCGCCACACCCCGAACGCGGACACCGAGATCAATGTCGGCGAGGGGGATGTGCGCTGGCGCACCGACGCACTCGGCCACCGCATCGCCACCGAGGCACCGCAGAGCCCGCCCGTGCGCCGCGTGCTGGCGCTCGGCGACTCGTTCATCGAGGCCATCCAGGTCGCCTACGAGGACACCACCACGGCCCAGCTCGAACGCTTGCTCAGCCAGGCCCTGGGCGTTGCGGTGGCGGTGGACAACACCGGGGTTGGCGGCTGGGGACCGGAGCAGTACCTGCTCGAGGCGCGCGCGCAACTCCCGCGGGCTGACTACGATGCGGCGGTGGTCTTCGTCTTCGCAGGCAACGACCGTGTCTACCAGCGCCACGTCCACTACACCCCGAACCAGGTGGCTTCTCGGCGCGGTCTGCGCCTGCCGCGCTCGCTGAGCAAACGCGAGCTGATCGACACCATCGCCTACCCGATCAACGACGTGCTCGAACGCCACTCGCATCTCTTCATCCTGCTGCGCAACCGGGCCAAGTTCCTGCTCATGCGCGTCGGCCTCTCCGCCCACCACTTTCCGGCCGCGGTGATCCGCAGTCGCAACACCCCGGACGCTTGGCGTCTGAGCGCGGAGGTACTGACCGAGATTGCCGCGTTGACACGGGCGCACGCGGTGCCGCTCTTGGTGGTCTTTCTTCCCGGTGTCTACCAGGTCGATCGGGAACTCGGCGCCCGCTACGCCGCGACCGCAGGCCTGGGACCCAGCGACTACGATCTCGACCTGCCGTCGCGCCTGCTCGGCCACGCCCTCGAAGCGACGGATCTGACCTGGATCGATACCCTCGAAACGCTGCGCAGCGCACACCGGGCTGGCATCGCACCGCTCTACGGACGCGTCGACACCCACCTGGCGCCCGCCGGCCACCGCGTGGTGGCCGAAGCTGTGGCGCCTTGGCTGCTCGAACATCTGCGCCGCGCACGCCCGGCCCCAGGCGCGCCGTGAACGACGCGCTCGAGGCTGCGCGGCGGCGTGAGCGCGCGCGCATTCGCGCCGAGTACGCGCGGCGGGCACGCGAGCTGCCAGCCGCGCGCTACCACCTGAGCGATCCCGGCCACCGCTTCTTGCAACGCAGCCAAGAGCGCGCCATGGCCGCAGCGCTGAGCGGTCATGGCGCAGAACTCTCGGACCGGCAGCGGCTGCTTGAGATCGGCTGCGGCGGTGGTCGTTGGCTACGTTTTTTCGCCAACCGCGGCGCACCCGTCAGCCAGCTCATCGGTCTCGATCTCGACCTCGGCCGTCTGCATGCCGCGCCCGGCGGCTCGCCACGGCTCGCGGCCGATGCCTCCTGCTTGCCTTTCGCTTCCGGCTGCTTCGATCGCGTGCTGCAATCGACGGTGATGAGCTCGATCCTCGACGCCGCCGTGCGCCAGGCCGTGGCCGCCGAGATGCTGCGCGTGCTGCGCCCCGGTGGTGCCCTCTTGTGGTACGACCTGCGCCTCGACAACCCGCGCAACAAGCAGGTAAAGGGCATTCGCCGGCGCACGCTTCGCAGCCTCTTCCCAGGATGCACGATCGCTGTGCGCCGGACCACCCTCGCGCCTCCGCTGGCGCGCCTGCTGGCCCGGCGCGCCCGGCCGCTGGCCACGCTGCTCGACGCCAGCCGCCTGCTGGCCAGCCATGAGCTGGCGGTCATCCGCCCGCGGTAGCATCCGCGCATGCCGCAGCCCACCGCCCTCGCCTGCGTCGCTGGCGCGCGCCCGAACTTTCCCAAGATCGCCCCGCTGCTCGCCGGTCTGACCCATGTCGCGCCCGAGCTGCGGGCGCTCTTGGTGCACACCGGACAACACTACGACCTGGAGATGAGCGGCAGTTTCTTCGCCCAGTTCGGCCTTCCCGCGCCCGACGTGCACTTGGAGGTCGGCTCCGCCGCGCACGGCGCCCAGACCGCGCGCGTTCTCGAACGCTACGAACGCTGGCTGCTCGCGGCCGATCCCCGCCCTCTCGCGACGCTGGTGGTCGGCGATGTCAACTCGACGCTCGCCTGCGCCCTGGCTTCGGTCAAGCTGGGCATTCCCGCGATCCATGTCGAGGCCGGATTGCGCAGCTTCGACCGCAGCATGCCCGAAGAGATCAACCGCGTGCTCACCGATCAACTCGCCGAGCTACTGCTGGTCAGCGAGCCGAGTGGTGTCGCCAACCTCGTGCGCGAGGGACGTCCGCGCACAGCGATCCGGCTGGTCGGCAACGTGATGATCGACGCCCTCGAGCGTCAGCTTCCCGCGGCACGGGCCCAACGCCAGGCCCAAGGCATGGGCCTGGTGCCGGGTGGCTATGCCCTGTGGACCAGTCACCGCCCGGCCAACGTCGACCAGCCGCGAGCGCTCAGCGCCCTGGTCGCCCTGGCCAGGGCTGTCGGCCGCCGCTTGCCCGTGGTCTTGCCCGCACATCCGCGTACCCGCGCTCGGCTCACCGCGGCTGGGTTGTGGAGCGTGCTCGAGGCTGACCCTGCCATCCGCTTGTGCCCACCCCTCGGCTACCGGGAGTTTCTCTCTCTGCAAAGCACCGCCGCTGTGGTGGTCACGGACTCCGGCGGCATCCAGGAGGAGACCACCGCCTTGGGCATCCCGTGCCTGACGCTGCGCGCCAACACCGAGCGGCCGATCACCGTCGAGGAAGGGAGCAACACCCTGATCGGACCGGCCGGCGAGGACGGTGTCGAGGCCCGACTGATGGTGTGCGTCGACGAGATTCTCGCCGGCGAGAAAAAGGTGGGGCATCGCCCCGGGCTGTGGGATGGCCAGGCCGGCATGCGCTGTGCGCGCGAGATCGTCCGCTTCCTGGCCGCGCGCCCACCACGTTGAAGGGAATGCGCCACGATACGGACAAAACCGCGCGGCAGCCGTACCTACGCTTGAGATGGCCGCGCACAACCCGGTGCGAGCCCAAGCAGGGAGGACATGCCATGCAACGCAACGTGCAAACAACCCTCGGGATGTTCTTGCTCGCGCTTGGGATGCTGGCGGCGTTGCCGTCGCCGGCCGCGGCCAAGGATCCAGACGGTACACGGCGCCTGAACGAGGCCATGACGCGAAGCCTCGAAAAGGCGAAGTACGAGCAGAAACGCAAAGCAGCTCTGCTGAAAGATATCTCTGACGATGGTTGGGCCGGTTTCCCGCTCGGTCGCGATGACCAGGCCTGGCGCGCGAACCTGGAGCCCGCGGTGTACCAGATCGCACGCGAAAAAAAGGATCAGATGGCGGTCGAGAACCCCACGCTCCACATTCATGACGCTGGGATGCTGGTCTGCGGCGCCTGCGGACACGCGCTTTTCGATACCAGCGCGCTGGTGGAGTCAGCGGACCCGGGCCTGCACTTTCGTCAATCGTGCACCGCCGACGCCGTGGTCACGGATGTGTACTCCGAGTGGAGCGCCGAGACCGGCCTGGTCGAGCTGCGCTGCGCTTCTTGCGGCGCCCACCTCGGCTACGTCGATCCCGGCGACGGACCGGACGACCCCCTGACCTTCGTGATCAGTCCCGGCATCCTCGCTGCGGTGCCACCGGCGAACACCGGCCTCGATCCGTAACGCCCCGTATCGCCTCTCGCCAGCACCCACCCGCCTTCTCGTGCATCGACGCACGGGTGTCTCGCGCTTTGAGCACGGCACCGATGGTACGATCCGCCGGCCATCGAGCGCCGGCATCGACCTTGGCACGCCATGCTGCACGATCCTGATCCCTCGCTGCTGAGCGACGACCTGGCCCCCACCGCGGCCGCGGAACGTACCTGGACGGCGGCCGATCTGGCGGCGCTGTGGATCGGCATGGTGGTCTGCGTACCCACCTACTTGTTGGCCGGCGGCCTGGTCGACCTCGGCATGCGCTGGTGGCAGGCAGTGCTCACCATCGGCCTCGGCAACCTCATCGTGCTGGTGCCGATGGTGCTCACCGGCCACGCGGGCACGCGCTACGGCATCGCCTTCCCGGTGCTCGCGCGCGCCAGCTTCGGCGTGCGCGGCGCCCACGTGCCCGCGCTCGCCCGCGGATTGGTCGCCGGTGGCTGGTTCGGCATCCAGACCTGGATCGGGGGCTCCGCCATCTACCAGCTTCTGGGCGCCCTTCATGGCAGCGCGATCGGTGGCGTGGACTTGCCGGTGCTCGGCATCAATGGCGCAGAGCTCGGCTGCTTCCTCACCTTCTGGGCCTTGCAAGTGGTCATCCTGGTCCGCGGCATCGCGTCGATCAAGGCGCTCGAGCGTTGGGCCGCACCGTTTCTGGTCGCCATGGGCCTAGCGCTGCTCGGATGGGCCTGGTGGCGCGCCGGCGGGCTCGGACCGATGCTCGCCGGTGCCCGCACCAGCCACCAGGCGGGCGTGGCCGGTACCCGTTTCTGGGCGCTTTTTTTCCCTTCGCTCACCGCCATGGTCGGCTTCTGGGCCACGCTGTCGCTCAACATTCCGGACTTCACCCGCTACGCCCGCAGCCAGCGTGACCAGGTGCTCGGCCAGGCGCTTGGCCTGCCGGTGTTCATGATGCTCTTCGCCTTCATCGGCGTCGCCGTCACCTCGGCCACGGTCGTCATCTATGGCGAGCCGATCGCCGATCCCACCGCCTTGCTCGGTCGCATGGGATCCGGCGTGGCGGTGATCGCGTCGCTGGTCGCGCTCACCCTCGCCACCCTTTCCACCAACCTGGCGGCCAACGTGGTGTCACCGGCCAACGCGCTGGTCAACCTCATGCCCCGGCGCATCGACTTTCGCACCGGAGCCTTGATCACCGCCGGGCTGGGTATTGCCATGTTTCCTTGGAAGTTGATCGAGTCGACCCGCGGCTACATCTTCACCTGGCTGGTCGGCTACTCGGCCTTGCTCGGTCCGATCGGCGGCATCATCCTCGCGGACTACCTGCTGCTGCGCCGTACGCGGCTGGTGGTCGACGCGCTGTTTCAACGCCACGGACCCTATGCCTACCGCCACGGCATCAACCCGGCGGCGATGCTCGCCCTGCTCGCTGGCGTTGCTCCTTGTGTGCCCGGCTTCCTTCACGCGGCCGGCCTGGTCGAGCGCGTGGGAGCGATCTTCGCTGCCTTTTACACCTATGCCTGGTTCGTCGGCTTCGTGCTCGCCGCGAGCGTGTACCTGCTGGCGATGCGCGGACATCGGCGATGAGCCCGCAGCAACCCTCGCCCACCGTACTCCGGCCGGTATACGGCATCGACCAGCGGCCGGCGCGCGCGCTCGAGTCCATCCTCTATGGATGGCAGCACACATTGGTCGACATCTCGCCCTTTGTGCTGCCGCTCGCTGTCGCGCATGCGATCGGCCTCGACGCGAGCGGCCAGGCGCAGTTGATCAACGCCTGCTTGTTCGCCATGGGCCTCGCGACCTTGATCCAGACCACGATCGGTAACCGACTGCCGATCATCCAGGGCCCGTCGGCCACCCTCACCAGCTCCCTGGCCCCGGTGGCCTCCCAGCTCGGCGCGCCTGCCATGTGGGGCGGCGTGGCGATCGGTGCGGCGGTCGAAACGCTGCTCGGCGCGTCGCGCTTGGTCGGTGCCCTGCGCCGCTTTCTGCCGCCGGCGGTGTCGGGGGTGGTGATCGTCTCGATCGGGCTGGCACTCGGCCGGGTGGCCGTACGCCTCGTGCTCGGCAATGGCGAGAACCTGAACACCCATCTCGGCCTGGCCGGCTTTGTGGTGGCGCTGATCCTGGTGCTTCAGTATGCCGGGCGCGGGCTGGCTGGCGGGCTGATCGCGCGCGGCGCGATCTTTTTCTCGATCTGGGTCGTGGGCCTGGGATTCTCGGGCGTCTTCGGTCTGGTCGACTGGCGATTGGTGGCGTCCAAGCCGTGGCTGAGCCTGCCGCGGCTTTTCCCCTGGGGCAGCCCATGGAGCGGCGCGGACACTGGCTGGACGCTGGCGGCGGCCGCCGTGGCGGTGATCCTGGCCGGCTACTTCGGCTCGATGATCGAGTCGCTGGGCGATTACGCCGCCACCTGCGCGGTGGCCGGCGAGCGCTTGACTGCGCGCCACATGAACCGCGGGATCTTCGCCGAAGGTGTCGGCTGCCTGGTCGCTGCCTGCTTCGGCGCGCTGCCATGCACCAGCTACACGCAAAATATCGGCATCATCGCCACCACCCGGGTGGCCAGCCGCTTCGTGGTCCAGCTCGCGGCGGGGGTGCTGCTGCTGTACGGCCTGTGCCCGAAATTCGGCGCGCTGCTGGTCGCCATGCCGCGAGCCGTGCTCGGCGGCGTCTTCGTGCTGGTGTGCGGCATGATCGTCGCTTCGGGCATCCGCTTGCTAGCCAGCGTGCCCGCCACAGCGGCCAACTTCACGATCATCGGCACCACGCTGGTGGTTGCAGTCGCCGTGCCGGTCCAGGTCGCGGCTCTCGACCCGGAGGTGCTCGCCCGCCTGCCGGCTGCGCTCTGTTTGCTGCTGCGCAACAGCGTGGTGCTGGCGGTGGGTGTTGGGGTCGGCATGAACCTGGTGGTGGGTGAGCTCCTCGGCCGCCTGGTCGCGTCCCGACCGCAGGGCTCGGCACCGCCCGGGTGATTGCACGCCGGCAGCGAAGCGATGCGCACCGAGGCCCGTTGCGCGATCGCGTGCGGCCGCGCCGCGGGCTACAGAAGCTGCCCGGCGAAAGGCCCCGCCGCCCGCACCAGGATCACCGTCGGCAGGTCGCCAACCAGCTCGATCAAGCGCTCGGCATAGGCTTCCTCGTCACCTTCGGCGGCATCGCGCAGGCCGAGGAAAACCAAATCTGCATCGCCGGATTCGCGCTGGATGATGGTGCGCACGGTTTCTGTCTCGACGCGCTCGATGACCCGGGATTGGGCCTTGATTCGACAGCGTCCGAGGAGTGCGGTGAGCGAGCGCTCGGTCTGCTCACGGGTCATCGCATTCGAGGCCACGGTCTTCACACAAACCCGCGAAGAGGACCACTCCGCGTTGAGTGACACGAGATGCGCGAACAGCAACATCATGTCGCCGTTGGATTCGAGCCCGCCCCACCATACGTCGATCCGCTCGAGCCGTTCGCCCCAGCGACGCGGAGCGATCCGGCAAAGCAACGTCGCCTTGCCGAGCAAAGCCGCCTTGTGGGCGATGCGGATCTGGGTCACCAGCCGGCCAGCCTTCTCGGGCCAGCCAAACATCACCGTATTGGAAGTCAGCCCGGCGATGCCGTTGGCCTGACAGATGTTCAAGACACCGGGCTCGAACTGGCTCGCCACCTCGGTTTCGGCAAAGGCGACGATGCCATGTTTCTCTAGCAGCGCATTGGATTCGGCCGTGCTCTCTCGGATGCGTGGTACCAGGGTCTCGAGATCACCGATCAGGAGCTGGGAGACCGTCATGATGCCGCGTCCCTGGTTCAACCAAGACGCGAAGCGAAGCAGATCCAACCGCCGGGACGGGTGGTTGGCGAACACCAGGATGTGCGGCCGCCAGTTGCGCGGGTCGACCGGCAACGCACGGAGCTTGAGCAGGGCAGCGCGGATGAGTGAAAGCAGTGCGCCATAGCGCAAATCGCCCCATGAGGCGGACAGCGAGCGATGCCGGAGCGTGGCGTAGATCGCCACCTCGATCACCGCCGCCAGCACGGCGGACGGCGGGTGGATCAACCACATGACGACCATGCAGCCTATGGCGGCGAGCAAAGAGATCCACCATGGCACGAGGATGGTAGGCCGGTACGACGGCGCGCCACTCCATTGCTCGAGCCCGGCCACCAGGTTCACCACCCCATAGGTGGTGAGGAAAAACATGGTCAAGATCGGCGCGACCGCGTCCAGGCCGCCGAGGCCGACCGCCGCGAGGGCGATCCCGGCCGACACGAGCTGGCAAGCACGGGCGCCGAGGCGGGGCACCACGCGGTCATCGCCCAGCGCCTCGAGGGTTCGCGGTGCGCCGAGCATGCTGCCGATCGCGGAAGACAGGATCGCTCCGATCAGCCCGGGAAAGATCAGGGCCGGCACCGCCGCCAGCTTGAACCACACCAGCGTATCCGCGGCCAGCGTCTGCGGGTCGGCGGCAGCGGCCAGCGCCATCGGAATCGCCAGATAGACGATGAAGCCCACCAGCACAGCAGCGAGGGTTCCGCGCACAATGCTGCGGGTCGCATCGGCCAGCTCGCCCGACAAGCTGATTCCGGCCATCAGGCCGGTCACCGCTGGGAAGAAGACGGCGAACACCCGCCAGAACCCGGCGGCATGTTCGACCACGGCATGGAGGGGCAGGGAGTCACTGGAGGCCAGCACGGCACCGACCACCAAGGAGCCGAGGGCAAGGGCGATGGCGAGCATGATCGGAAGCTGGGCCTTGAGTGCCACGGCTGCACTGCGCCCGGCGAGCAGCGCGATCACCAGCACGGTCAATGCCGCGACCGGCCGCTGCGGTAGGGCCGGCCAGAACAAGCGTAGGCTCTCTGCGAAGCCATAGCAGTAAAGCGTCACCGAGAAGCTTTGCGCCAGAAAGAGCGGGATGCCGATCGCACCACCGATCTCCAGGCCCAACGAACGCGAGATCATGAAGTAGGCGCCACCCGCGCCCACCCGCATGTTGGTGGCGACCGCGGAAACCGATAGCGCAGTGCTGAAGGTGATCAGGTGGGCGAAAACGACGATGCCCAGCGCACCCGCCAGGCCGACGTTGGCCACCATCCAGCCGGTGCGCAAAAAGAGCACCACCCCGACGATGGTCAGAATCGACGGCGTGAACACACCGTAAAAGGTACCGAGCCCGCCACTCTCTTTTTGATCGCTAGGCCTTTGTTTCATGATTTGATTATTCTATAATACAGCTCTCAAGATATTCTTCCGCCGATATGACTTCACCTCAGAGCAGCGATGACGCTGTCTTGAGGCCATTGTCACCCATCGCAGGGCGTTTGTCCTGCACAAAGCTGTGCCGCACAAAGCTG
>Ga0114931_10000776_pt1 | contig 39771 bp, 36 predicted proteins | sample 2SBtaG_FD_89579 | JGI IMG/M metagenome (GOLD analysis project Ga0114931, IMG submission 89579) | Deep subsurface microbial communities from Kolumbo volcano to uncover new lineages of life (NeLLi) - 2SBTROV14_V59a metaG | ecosystem: Environmental > Aquatic > Marine > Volcanic | place: Kolumbo... | reverse complement strand
GCTCAAATCGCTCTACCTTGGCGGCGGCACACTTCCCGACGGCACGGTCCTGCCAGGCTCGCTCGAATTGCTCTACCTTGGCGGCGGCACACTGCCCGACGGCACGGTCCTGCCAGGCTCGCTCGAATGGCTCTACCTTGGCGGCGACACACTTCCCGACGGCACGGTCCTGCCAGGCTCGCTCAAATCGCTCTACCTTGACGGCGGCACACTTCCCGATGGCACGGTCCTGCCAGGCTCGCTCAAATTGCTCGACCTTGGCGGCGGCACACTACCCGACGGCACGGTCCTGCCAGACAAATTGGAACTTGTCGAATAAATAAAAGGAGGCACGGATGCTTGTGCTTACACGCGGACTCGGCGATGAAATCACCATAACAATCCCACCAGCAGACCGGCAGCAGGTTGTGACTGTACGGGTTGCTGAGTTCAAGATCGGAAGGGTTCGGCTGGGAATCACGGCTGAACGAGAAGTCCAGATACAACGCGATGATCTTAAGGAGCAGCCGTGCTGCCGAGAATGACCAGATTCAAGACAGTCCTGGATGTCTCCCTGGAATCGACAAGCGGGGTGGCCAAGCCGGTTGACAGTGGAATCAGGAAACTCATGCTCATCATGGTCTGGGCACACGAAGGCCGACCGGTGTCTCAGCTCGAAATGTGTCATCGTGCCTGTGTGCCCTTGGATGAGGGCAGCCGTGCGCTTGGAACACTTGCGGAAGATGGCCTGGTCGTTCGAGAGCCAGTTCCGAGCTACGGCTTAAGTCGCTGGTACCTGGACAAGGGCGAGTTGAAACGGCAGGGAATAGAGATGGTGGCAAACAAGCGAGAGGCCAGAGGTCGAAAACCATGAGCAAGAGATATGCGAGCAACACAGAAGTGCCCAGTGACCGGTCGAGGCTCGATATCGAGCGTGTGCTCATGAACCATGGAGCCCGGGGATTTGGGTACGAAACAGATACGGGACGCGTGATGATTACCTTTCGCGTGCTCAATGAAATCGGGGCGTTGGTTGCGGTGCAGATCAGTCTGACGATGCCATGCCAAGACGATGAAGAGTTCACGAAAACTCCGACCGGAAAGAATCGCAGCGAAAACCAGGCCTACGCGGCATATGAGCAAGCCTGTCGGTCTTCATGGCGTCAGCTGCTCTTAATCATCCGGGCCAAAATGGAGGCCGTTGCCGCCGGTATTTCGACCATCGAACGAGAGTTCATGCCGGACATTGTCATTGGCAAGGGTGGGCGGACACTGGGACAGTGGATGGAAGAGAACCAGAAAGCAATCGAGGCCGGTGGCAAGATACCACTGCTTCCGGCGGGTTCGCAATAGCGAGAAGAGGAGCACGCGATGAATACCGGATGGGTTGTTTTCCCGAACTGGCCTGGCTGCATATCTGTGGATGAGGATGTCGCATACAAGAACATCTACCCCGGCGTGCGGCTGACCGTCAAAGGCGACCAGGCGTTTGCAGAGGCAACCGATGGAAAGATGCTCGTCATCATCCCCGGCACACCTGAGGTGGGTAGTGACGACGGGCAGATCGTGACCCACAAAGAACTCTGCCGAAAGGGCGGCGTCGATGTCAAGGTCGAAGACGACAGGGTCACGATCATAAAGACCGCACCTGGGGGCAAGTTTAACCCAGGTGGACTGGCCAGGAGCATGCCCGGGTATCAAGTGGATAAGTGGCCTCCGGTATACATGGCGCTCACGCCAGCGCCTGATGATGCCATTGTTGTCCGGCTCGATGCCCGCCTGCTGGTACGGCTGGCCAAGGCCCTCGAAAACCAGGACAAAAAGGGCCTGAAGGGTGTGCAAATCATCATAAATCGAGACCACTCGGAATCGAGTCCGAAGCCGCTGAGAGTACTTGGCTCGGGCGGAATCGGGATGCTGATGACGATCCGTAACCCCGAAGCAGCCTCGGCGGTCGCCGAATGGAACAGTTGGGCGAAGAACTATGTCGAAGCGGTCGGACACAAGTGGACAGCAGAAACCGAGATTAAGGAACAAGAGGCGGAGGAAGTCTCGCAGTGAAACAACACAAGGTTTACATGACTAAGTACAAGGTTGGTGATGTTGTGAGGCTTCGCAGGCATGCCTCTGGTTATACCTTTTTGGGCATCGTGGCACGGCTTAACCGGTACGGCGAGCCTGTGCTTCGGTGGCGCAGGCAGGACGGGGTTGATCGAGGGAAGTATCTCACAGCACCACGCATGCTGGGCAGGGCCATCACGATTGACCATGCGCATACGCCGACCAAGGCCGAGGCCGCGAGACTAAGAGAAATGCTGGAGGCGGATGATTAGATGCCGGGCCACACGAAACTCTCACCGGGCCGTCCTGGGCAGAAGCTCACCAATGAACAGTTGAAAGACTGGATGTTTAGCCAGTTGCAGCCGAAGGCGAGTTGGGATTACAGGTGCGAAGCCTGGGTAGACAGCGCCGATGGTGGACCAAGGAGAAACTGTAACGCAGTGGCCACGACTTGTTGTGGCCTGATGTACTACTGCATGGAACACAATGTCATCCCGTGGAAAGTGGCTGACCCAGAAGGCTATCGAAGGGTGCGTGATTATACGATAAAAATGGACCATACATCGAAGATGATTTGGCGGAATCTGACTGGTCAAGAGTTTCCAGATGGAGATGAAGTATGACGAGCCACCACGCTGCGGGTCGGTGGGTGCCAGGTTCAGACCTGGCTCCGGGGATGGTCTTGACGAGTGTGGCGCGAGATATCGGGCGGAGTCGGGGGCCGTGGTCAGTCCGCATTGTGACGGCTCAGGTCGGCCAGGCCATGAAGCAAGTGTCACCCAATGCGCTGCATCTGGTCACCTCGGAGCCGAAGCGTGCGGACCTGTTGCGCCGCAACGCGATCGAGCGAGTTCTTGTGGAACTCGGACAGCCGGTGTACGCAGGCGAGAGAACCGAAATCATGAACATCCGGGCACAGGCTCGGCTCAAGGAGATTGTCAATGAGTGAAGTCATAGAAACCAAAAGGGACATCAAATCGAAGCAGGCAGACATTGGTACTCAGGCCCTCGAGAGGCACAACGCCTGGGAGCAGTGGTTCGAATCAGACCAGGGTCAGGCGTGCGTCCAAATACCGCGTGCCCTGGGCCCGAAAACCATGAAGGGGAAGCTCCGTCTTGCATTCGAGGCCGGAGGTGCTGGCATCTTCGATGGGCGGGCGGAGCCGGACAGCCACACTCCGGAGCTTGGCAGCTCGCTCGTGGACCCGCCGCCTGTAGCGGTGATAGAGCTCAAGCTACCCTGGCCGCCGACCGTGAACCATTACTACAAGCGAACCGCCAAGGGGCAGGTCATCGGCGAAGTAGGCAAGAAGTATCGAGCGATTGTTGCGGGCGAACTGCTCGTCAACTGGCGGCGGGAACCTCTCGAAGGTCGTCTGTCCGTCATGGTCACGGCGCACGCGAAAGATGCTCGCAAGCGAGACCTGGACAATCTGCACAAGTGCCTTCTCGACGCCCTGGAGAAGGGCGGGCTCTACGAAAACGACTCTCAGATCGACGACCTTCGCATTGTTCGAGGTCCCAAGAGTGAGACCGGCGAGGGGTACCTGGTTGTCCGTGTCTGGGAATACCCGGACCCGAAAACAGAGGCGTAACCCAAAGAGATACTCCTCTCTTCTCTGCGCGGCGCTCCGGGGTCCTCCGCCCGGGGCGTCGCCTCCATTTTGGGGCTTGCCACCAGTCACCAAAATCTAGCGCCATCCAACACGCTTAAAAAGGGGGACCGGATCGTGTATACTTGAACCAGCGGTAGCGCAGCACGCGCACGAATCGCCAGTACGGCGGGCCGAAGGAGCCCGGCCGTGCGCAAACACCTGATCCTGCCCGTCTGCTTCGCCGCTCTGACCGGCTGCGCATCGCCGCAGCCAGGGCGCACCAGCGTTACGCCAGGCTCAATCGAGATGGGACGGACAGCCACCAACGACCGGGGCTCCGAACGCATCATCCAAATCGAAGCCTCCGGTCCCCAGGCTTCCCCGGGACCCTTGGGCCCCCAGACCGTCGAGATCGTCGTCACCCTGCCGGAGGACCAAAGATGATCGCGATCATCCTGGCACTCGTGCTTGCGGCCGCCTCGGACCCGCAATCGGACCCACAACCGCCAAGCCTGACACCTGAGCAGGCCCAGGCACTCATCGAGCAGCTCGACCTGCCGCCTGGTTCCAAGATTAAACTGACCTTCACAGATCGGGACCTGGGATCAACCACGACGACCGACAGCGGTACGGGAGTCGGCGCCGGAGCCACAGCCGAGGGGCAGACTCTTGATGAGTCGTTTACCGGCTCTGCGCCTGTACTTGCCATAGGCGATGCAAGCGGCACCGGCGGCGGTGCCGAGCGTGAAGCCGAGGCGACCGGATGGAGCCCTCCCGCATCTCCGTGGCGGAACCCGATGCTCTGGATGGGTGTTCTCCTGATGCTTGTATCGGGAGTGTGTGTCTACTTCGGACTTCGGCGTGCGGGCACATACGCCGGGATCGCGGGTGTCGCTCTGGTCGCCGGAGCCATCTGGCCGATCATGTTTCTTTGGCTGGCACTCGGTGCCATTGCGGTCGTCGCAGTCCCATTCGTCATCTCGGAATATCAAGTCAGGAAGGCCGAATCCGAGGCGTCTCGGCAACGATCCGCCTTGCGAGCGGTGGTCGGTGGGGTTGCGGGCCTCAAAGGCACAGAGGCCTACACAGCGGCCAAAGAAAGCATTGCCAGGGCTGCCGACAAGGCTGACGAGGAAACCATCGCCGAAACCAAGAGGACCAATCAAATCGGGGGCAAGCGATGAGCCCGTTTAACCCTGACATCGAGGCTCTGCTCTCGTTGATCCTCGGGACGCTGCTCACTTCGGGCGTGATGGCCCTGATCGGCGGTGGGATCGTGATGCTCCGCAAGACCTGTGCTCTTTATGACGCACACCTGGGGCCGAACGCGATCGATGCAGAGACCGGCATACCTCGTTGGTATGAGCCACGGCATGACGCAGCGTTCAAGAACCTGGCGGATGCGTTTCGAGAAGAATCACGAGCGAACCGCGAGGTCATCGGTCAGAACACGAAAGTCATGGAGGCCCTGCTCTCTGAGATTCGAGTCGATCGGGAAGTCGGACGCCTGGTCGAAGAGCGGGTCAAGGCGATCCAACTGCGCGAACAGGACCTGGCGGGAGGCGCATGATGAAACTTCTTATCGCATTGACCGGAAGCGATGTCGCCGCGCATCGGCCCATAATTGATGTGGTGCATTCGGCGGGATTTCCGGTTGAAGCCAAGGTCTATCCGCTTGCCGAAGGAAGGCAAAGGTGGGCGACGCGCGAGATGGCCGAAATGGGTCATCTCATGTGGCTTCGAAGATTTTCGGCGCGTGCGGCCATGCTCAATGCGCACAACCCGAAATGGTGGATGCCTGATTATGAACTCAACGGTGAGGGAACTGAAACAGTTCGGGCCTGGATGGATGGCGAGTTGGTGGTTCCCGAATACACGGCGAAATACATGGCCAGCGCACGCGCGGCCCTGGAGTTCATGGCGACTGAAGCCGGTGGCAGCATGATTCAGGGCGATCCGGAAGTGCTCTGGTACGGTCTGCCGAGATTGAGCGGGCTCAAGGGGTTTGATGCTCGGGCCAAAGCGTTTGCGGAACGACTCCTTGATGATCTCAAGGCGACACGCGTATGCCCTTCATTCAAGATCAGGCGGCTTATCGGCGAGGGGATTACGGCTGATGGCCAGCGGGAGCGGACCCGTGTTGGCTACTTGAGCATGACCGAAGCGATCGGACCAGAGTTCGTGATCCCGGAACTCTCATGCACGAAGTACGGCGGCGCAATCCAGGGAGTTCCTGAGCGCGATGCGGAGGCCGCGATTGCCGGGCTGATGGACGCCGGATGCAAACGCATGGTGATCTGGGCCCAGGCCGAGACTCCGGCGCTTGGAAGTTACATAGCAAGGCATATGCAGGTCTTTCTTCGCGGCGCCGCGAATGCAATCAATCCTGACGAAAGTGAGTGAACGGTGTTTATCGACTTCACAGATGCCACGGGGCCACAGATTGACATCGACAACACGAACAACGCGATCAACCGGCTCGCGGAAATATGGCCGGGTGGTGGTGTCAAACCAAATGACTTCACCATTGCGGGCTGGTGGCTGCCCCCGCTTCAGTCGGTCTACAACTTTGCGCCCGGCGGGACCGAGCAAACGACCACGCTGAGCCTGTTCCATATCGGTGATGGAACAAACGATCTTCTTCGAGTTCAGGGTTCGCGCAATCAACTCCGGTTGCGGTTTGGACCGACAACTGGCGGATCGCTGCGAAACGCCAAACTTGAGGATGATTCGGCGGTCCAGATTGACCGCTCGGACCTGCAACTCGAGACCGACGGAACAACGGTTATTGCCGCCCAGGCGAGCCGCCGGAAGATTCTCTGGGCGGTTTCGTTCGATTCGACCAAACAACTGATGCGGATCATGTATGTCTACGAAGACACCGACGGGAATCTCGTTGCGGTGGATTCGGGCACCGGGGCCGCGACATGGTTGTCGCCCGCGGGCCAAGGCGTCCCATCAGTCGTCCATATCGGCGCTGACGGCTCACTTGGGAGCCAGGTCGGGGCCCATGGGTGCGTGGTCATCAGGAGCCACCAAACCGCACTCACCGATCTCCAGGCGATGTACCGCAACCTCTTCGATGGTCGAGACGCCAACGGGACGGCGGTCGCGTAGACGGCGGGTACGGGCGACTTCGCCAAACTGCTCTGGTATGACGGGGCGGGATCATGGAACGGTCGGACCGGGCTCGTGTGGGCCATGGTCGGCGGGATTCCGGTCGAGCATGGATCGGATGAAACGACGCCGGAGAAACGGGACGCGGCCTTTGAGGGTGCCCCGGTCACTTCGACGAATATCAGCGTCTACGCGGTACGCAATACCTCGGGGGCATCGGCCTCGGGCGATCTCGACGCCGGGCATCTCGGGGCGATCACCGTCACCGATCCATCGAGCGAAATATTCTGGAAGTGGGCGGACACACTCGGGTTCAAGGTCGAGCGAGACCCGGCGGCGCTGGCGGTCCTCAACTATTCGAGTTATCCCAACCAGGACGGAATCCGGTTCGGGGCCAGGTCGAACGCGGCCTACGAACTGCTCAAAATGGCACCGACGCAGCGATGGAAGATTGAAGGAACCTGCAACTCGCGCTCGATCGGTTCGGTGCTCGATTACACGGAACAGTGGTCCTCCAACTTCTCGGTCAACTTCGAGTATGAATCGCAAACGGGCATGACCGGACCGGCATCAACCCGCGGGTACATGGAAGGGCTCTTCAAGTATCTCCAGGACAACCAACCGACCTACCTGCGTGGCGGCTCGGGCCCATTCAATCCAGAGCGAGGCAATACGGGCTTCTCGTTCTATGTGGGCGACACAAGCACGGAGGCGGCCTTCGCGCGCAACAACCAGACGCTCATCTCGATCACCGATACGGGCGACGAACGGGCGGATCTGTGCCGGGCTTCGCTCTGGTCTGCCAAGAGCGGCAGCGCCGCTGGGGGCACCGATGTCGAAGTCATCGAGCGATCGGGCTACGCCCAACTCATGCAGGGGAATCTCGCCCCGCTCGATGGGACGGAGGCGATCGAGGTCTACGCCTACGGGCTCAAGCACGCCCTGGCACCGAATGATCTGACCGTCAAGCGGGTGTGGGCCGCGTGCGAAACCAACGGCGAACCACCCGGCGGTGTGACCGCGACGCCGGGCAATGACCAGGAGGACGCGGCCACCACGACGATCGACCTGAGTGACGATGACCCTGGCTATGCGGACATCACCGCTTACACGGCTGGCGGTCCGACGATCGACATAACCAGCCCGGTCAACACGCCACTCCCGGCGGCGGGTGACCTGCTGCTGCTGACCGATGAAGCAACGCTGTTCCATTGCTCGATGGTCACGGGCTACTCGTCGATGACGATCACGCTCGAAGATGCGTTCGGCGTGGCTCCGGCGTCCGTCACCGGGCAGGCCCGATGGTCGGTCCCGGACTTCGTCGAAATCAGCGTCACCTTTGACGGAACCGAAGAAATAACCTCCGGCGTACCGGCGGACTATCGGGGATTCGAGATTGCCCTGCCTGCTGGCTCCGGCCAGGTCCAGGCGGCGCTCTTCCAGGCGGGTTGGAGGGTCAACGACTCGAGCGCCGGGTTCGAGATTGGAACCTACGGCATCGGCGGGCGTGGCACCACGGAGCAATTCGATCTGCTCTGGGAGCAAAACACGGGGCCGAGCACGGGTCAATACCTCGCCCAGCGGCTTTTCGCACTCAAGGGCGTGGACCTGCTCATTGTGTTTCCGAAGACCCAGAACGAGTTTTCGGGCTCCGGGTCGATTGAAAACTCGTCGATCCTGGCGGCGGCGGCACTGGCGAAGGATGTCGATCTCATCCGCGAGGGCAACCCGACGGCGGGCGTCATCTTCATCGGTGGACCGATCATTCCGAGCACACTGACGAACACACGCTGGGAGAAAGAGACCGGCAACAAGAACGCGATCGCGTGCTGGAACCTGCTGTGCGAGACGGCTTTTGACCGGCGTCCCGATGTCACCTATCTCAATCTCTTCGGTGCCCTGGGGCATCCCTTCGGCATGTATGCGTGGGGATTCCATCAGAACCCGGCTCACGAATCGGCTCGAGGCTCGAGGTTCATGTGGGCCTACCTGATCGACGAACTGCTCCAGGAGGCACAAGAGGCCGCGACACTGGCCAATATGCAGGAACTCACGGTTTCAGAAATCTCGAAGCTAAAGGTGATTGCAGGATGAATCTTTATGGCAAAAAAGACGGTGCGAAAAACGGCCAAGAAGGCCAAGCGCGTCACGAAGGCCAAGGCGAAACCGCGAGCCAGGACGCGCGATCCTTTGCTCGACGATATCAAGCGGCGATGGCCATCGCTGAGCCCCGTCCAGGCCCGGTTTGTTCGTCTGTGGTGCGAGGGCGGGCTGCTCTTTCGAGACGAAGCCGCCAAGGCCATCAAGATCACACGCTGGACCGAGTGGCACTGGCGCAAAACCAACGAGGAGTATGCAGCGGCGATCGCCTGGGCCGAGGAGAACCGAACGGAAACGCTCGAGAACGAACTCATCAAACGCGCCCTGTCCGGCCCGGCAGACTCGCACTCGATGACCGCCCTGATCTTCGCTCTCAAGGCCGCCAAGCCGAGCAAGTACCGGGACGGGCATCACGCACCGTCGCATGTCAATATCACCATCCCCGGTTTGACCCTGGAGCCCGGTGAATGACCACCATGACCTCCGAAAACCTGACGCTCCGGGGCGGAGTGGCACGATTCGCCCAGCTGGTCCTGAGCACGCCGGACGCGGACGGATGGAGAGAGTTCCTCGTCGAAGGACCGAGCGGCACCGGCAAGAGCATGGGCATCCTCGTCGTGCTCGATCGACTGTGCTGGATATACAGAAAACTTCAGATTCTGGTCCTGCGAAAGGTCGCCAAAGACTGCGCAGATTCAGTCAAAATGACACTGGAAGAGCGAGTCTTCGAGCTGTACCAGGGCGGGATTCACCCGGCGAAAACCGCCCGGAACGCAAGCCGGAAGTTCCGAAACGATTACGAGTACCCCAACGGCTCACGCATGGTCTTTGGCGGCCTCAACAACAAGGAACAACTCAAGTCGACCGAATGGGACATCGTCTACTTCAACGAAGCCACCGAGGGTGAGATCGGGGACTGGGAATACTGCATCAACCGTGCACGCGGAAACATGAAAGACCCGGCGATCCCATATCCATTTTGCATCGCGGACTGCAACCCGGATGTTCCCTATCACTGGCTGAACCGACGCCCGGAAGAGGCGGACGAAGATGCACCTGGACGGACCAAAATGCTCAGGCTCAAGAGCCTGCACAAGGACAACCCGGCGATCACCGATCGCTATATCAAGAACCTCCGCGCCATGACCGGGGCACGCCGCAAACGGCTCTACGAGGGCCTGTGGGTCGCCTCGGAGGGCATGGTCTATGAGCACTTCGACCACAGCCGCCATGTCGTCGACACGCTGCCTCGCGTGTTTGCGTGGTACTTCGCAGCCAAGGACTTCGGGTTCAATGACCCCGGATGTCTTCAGGTTTGGGGTGTGCTCGATGGCACCATGACACTGGTGGCCGAGGTCTACCAGACGGGCAAGGACATCGACTGGTGGGCCCAGGTCAGTGCGGACCTGTGGCACGAGTTCAGGATTTCATTCGGCGTGGCAGACCCATCACGACCGGACCTGATCAAACTACTCAACAAGAAACTCGCCCGGCTCAACCGACCGGGCATCTGGCACAAGGGCAATAACAAAATCCTCGCGGGCCTCGACCTGGTGCGCGGCGGTCTTGGCCAGGAGAAACTCGGCCCTCCCAGGATCAAGTTCTACCGCCACGCCCTGAGACTGGGCAAGGACCCGGAGCTCGACGCCAGAGGCAAGCCGACCTGCACGGTCGAGGAGTTGCCCGCGTACCGGTATCCCACGGAAAGCGATACCAGACCCGTCGATGAGAAGCCGGACCCGCTCTGCGATGACCAAGGCTGTGACACCCTTCGCTATGCGGCGGGCGCGTTCTGGGGCAAAGAGCTTGAGCGGATGCGGACAACGCGGAAGTACGCCCCTGGAACCTTCGGCGATGCGTTCGGACATGCCGAGTTCGAGGAGTCGCTGCAATGAAGGTCCTGAGTGGTCGAGATCGGTGGTGGCAGATCGGCGACGCGCTCGTCAAGATCAAGACCGGCGGAGGGCGTGAGGCGCGGCTGGTGATTGCACGCCCGCATGGCAAGACGATCGAAATGAGTGCGGCGGACCTGCCAGCGAACGCAAGTAATGAGGAGATTCAGGACTATTTGCGACGGCGCGAGGAGGGTCAGGCATGTTGAAGCCATGGGAAGGACCAGAAAAGCTGCTCAGCGAACTCACGCAGGCCGAGGACTATCGGGATAAGCATATTGCTCACCTGCCCAAGATCATCAAAGCGATCCACGGCAGCGGGTACTGCCAGGGGCAGGGCAAGCAACAGGAGCTGCTCGAAAACCACTACGCCGAATATCTCTCCCTGGTGTTGCCGCGTCTGGTGTATGACAACCCAAGGGTCCGGGTGCGATCGCGGCGACCAGCGAGCCAGGGATCTGCGGCCAAAGCCATGCAGCACGCCATCAACCGCTGGGTGCGTGACACACACTATTACGATCACCTCCAGGCGGTCGCTCAGGACCTGCTTATGGGTTTCGGTATCTCGATGGTGGTCAGTGAGCCAAGCCCGTTCTTTGAGCGCAACGAGGAATATGACATCCGCCTGCCACGGGTGTACCGGATCGACCAGAGCCGATTTGTCCTTGACCCGCTGGCCACAACCTGGGCCGACGCCAAGTGGTACGGGCACAGCGTCATCGTCGACAAGAACACGCTGTTGCAGGAGGCTGAGGAACATCCGGAGGAATATGACCGGGCGGCCATCGAGCAGCTGAACGGGATGCAGATCGAGGACATCCCGGAACGCCAGGGACGCGAGTCCGGGCTCGAGCGTGACGAGCTTCTGGTCTATGAAATCTGGGCACCCGGCGAAGAACTTAAAGACGGACAAGGGCCCGAGAAGGGGTATAACGGCGTCGTCTACACCGTCATCAAGGGGGCGGGTGAATCCGGGGACGATCAAAAGTGGATTCGCAAGCCCTTCGAGTATTACGGACCGGCCAGCGGGAGATATGTCATGCACGGGGCGTACCGGGTGCCCGGGTCGCCGTGGCCGCTGAGCCCGATGCAGATGGTCAAAGCCCAGGTCGAAGAACTCGACGCCCATGTCAAGGCATCGAGTCGATCGGCGCGCAAGTACAAGCGGATCATCATGGTCGGGTCGAGCGAAATCGCCAAGAAGATCAAGAACACCGAGCATGACCTGGTCGTCACGGTACCGACTTTCACCAAAGACGAGGTTCACTCGGTCGAAATCGGCGGACTCACCGACCAGATGGTCCAGTACCTGGCGATCGCGCGTGATCGTCTCGACCGAAACAGTGGGATCAATGACGCGCAGCGCGGCAATGTAACCGGCACTGGAACAGCAACTGAGAACTCGATCGCATCGGACGCAAGCACGGTGCGCCTGAGTTACCTCAAGCAGCGTTTCGCTCAGGGTGTCATCGAAGAGCTCAAGGCGATCGGATGGCATATGTACCACGACGAGCGGGTCATCATGCCACTGGGCGAAGAGGGCGCAGAGGCCATGGGCGTGGATGGTGACGCCTTCTATGCGGGTGGGGTTGGAGCCGAGGAACGCGCCGCGGGACTGAGTTACAACGATCTCGAGCTCGAGATCGAACCGTTTTCGCTCGAACGCACCTCAGACCCGCTCTACCAGCGCAATGTGGCGATGTTCGCTCAGTTTGTCCTCGGAGCCCTGCCAGCCGCTCAGGCGGCACCAGCGGCGGTGATGAAGATATTCAACCTGTACGGCCAGAGCCTGAACCTGCCCGATGCCGGGGAGATCATCGACGAACTTTCTGCCGCCTTCGGCCAGGTCCCGGACGCGGGGATGCCCGGCACAGACCCGGCTGCTGCGGCGGGTGGAGGGCCCGCCGTCCCGCCGATGACTCGTTCGATTGGCGCCGGGCTTGGCGCTGCCATGGGGGCAGGGTGACCGACTACGCCGTCAACATGATGCAGGGGCTCGGCGACACGATCTACCTTCGCGCCTTCATCACGGCGGCCCCTGAAGACGCCACACTGTGGCTCAAGACGGCGTGGCCGGAGTTGTTTGAAGATTGCCCCCGTGTGCGGTGTGTGCGATCCAGGACGCGACTGCGCACTCAGGCACTCAACGAGGCCAGGAGTCAGGTCAAGTGGCACGACCGAGCTCCAAAAGACGCGGTTGAACTTTCGCCTCGGTACAAGATCGGACGGAACCCGATTCTTGAGCGGTTGGCGCCGCACTGGCCTTGGCCCGCCGGACCGATGAGTTTGCCGAAGTTTGAGCCGATCATCAAAAGCGACAAGCCGATCGCGGTCGTGCGACCTGTCACCCTGCGACGCGAATGGCTCGCCCCGGCGCGTAACCCCGACCCAGTGGCCGTCTGCCAAGTCTCGAAGAGCCTGATGCGGTCGCATCATGTGGTCAGTGTGGCGGATATTGACGGACGATACGAAAGACTCGTCGGAGAGCTACCCGAAGCCCATGAGCGGTATGACCACGGGCAACTCGATGTGAAACAACTGCTTGGCCTGATTCAACAAGCGGACATGGTCGTCGGCGGTGTGGGCTGGATCGTGCCCGCGTGTCTGGCCGCCCGTGTCCGGTGCTGGGTCGTACTTGGCGGCTGCCTCGAATGGAACAGCCCGGATTCTCTCGGGACCGACGAATGGATGAAATGGATATTTCCCGATCACCCCTGCAAATGTGGAGGCAGAACCCATGACTGTGGAGACGACCGTAAACGGGTCAGCAACATCCCCGAACTGTGTTCGTGAGCCCTACGCGATATCAACTCAGGGAGAACACATATTGGGAGTCGGCTCAATGATGAGTCTTCATTGGTTCCCTGAACTGGACTTTGGGGTCTACCCCGTCGTGGCGTCTGAGGAGCCGTACGACCAGGCCTACTTCGACAAGTATGTGCAAATGGCCAAGACCGAACAGGGTCAAACAATCACCGCCAAACGCGTTGAACTCGTGAATCAGTTTCACACTGGAAGGATTGTTGATATCGGCGTGGGATCGGGTGCGTTCGTCGACGCGCATGGCATGGCGTTCGGTTTTGACATCAACCCGGTTGCAGTCGAGTACCTCAAGAAACACGACAAGTATGTTCCGTTTCCAGGACTCCTTGATGAGAAACAGACGAGATTCGAAGCGATATCCATGTGGGATGTGCTCGAACACCTGCGATATCCAGGCAAATATCTCCGATGGGCTTCCAGATTTGTGTTCCTGTCCATCCCGATCTTCGAGAACGCCGAAAACGCCGTTCGGTCGCGTCATTTCCGAAAGAATGAACACCGGTGGTATTTCACGCGATCGAGTCTCAAGGCGTTCATGGCGGAGTACGGATTCAGGTGTGTCCATGAGGAGCATGAGCCTGAAACAGGGCGCGAGAGCGTGTTCCGGTTTGTATTTGAAAGGACAGCCGATGGTTGAATATGAGTTTGCCACAGAGTCTGGCCAGGTCGTGACGATCATGTATCCGATGGGCCAGGCACCTTCGATCGGTGAGACCACCATGCACGAGGGTGAAACGGTCACGCGGATCGCCTCGGGCAGCTGCAAAATCCAGGATAAGTTCGTGGTTCCATTCGCCTCGCAGAGCCAGTGCCGCAACCACAAGGACTGGCACAAGTTCGACAAGGAGGGCAGGCCACTTTTTGAATCTCGAAGTGAAGTTCGGGAGTTTTGTGCCCGCACCGGGACGATCTGGGACCGCTGAGGCCCATTGTGGTATAGTTTGAGCACGGAATGGCGCATCACGCGCCCTCGTCGGCAACACGCCGGTCCACGGAGACTGGCATGGCTGACGAAAGCACCGACATCACGACGGAAGCAACGACCGAAGACGCCGAGACCGGTGCGGACGACGCCGTCATCAATGAAATCATGGATCGGCACTTCGGGGCCGAGACTGACGGCGGCGACGACGAAGTCGATCCCCCAGCATCGCCAAGCCCGGAAGACGGCGGCGACGACGACGACGAACCAGAAGGTGGGACCTCGACCACTGAAGATGAAGGTGGCGGGGACACCGCTGGTGACGAAACAGACACAGACCGTGCAAGGCGAGTGCTTCGCCGCGACAATGTGCCCGAGAGCGTTATCCAGGGCCTGCTCGAAGGCGACCAGGACACGCTCGATGCATGGGTCAAGGGGGCCGCCAAGCGGCAGTCGGATGCCGACGCCGCCTTTGGCCGACTCAGAGAACTGGAAGAACCAAACGCGGGTACCAGCCCGCAAGACAACAAAGAGACTTCGGACGACGCATCACAAGCCGATACGAACGCCGACACGGCGACCGATATCAGCCCCAACCTGAGCGAAGTCCGGGCAGAGATCGTCGAGATGTTCGGCGAAGAAGAAGCCGGGGCTGTGGAGCGTCTCGCCACAGCAGTTGTGCAACCACTTGTCGACCGCCTCGAAGCGCAGCTCGCCGACACGGCGCAGCGTGCCGGGGCCAGCGAGGAGGTTGTGCTCGAGATGGCTCAGATGAGCCTGATCGAGGAGTTCCCCGGCTTGGCGGATGCGGCGAACCAAGAGGCCGTACGCACACGGATACAGACGCTACTCAAGGCGGACCTGGCTCACTACCAGGCCGCTGGAAACACGCCTCTGAGCCGTGCCCGTGCGGTCATGAAGGACGCCGCGTTCGATGTGTTTCGCAACGAAACGCGAGCCCGGACCCAGGCTGACACCAAAGCCGAGAACGCACGCCGCAACCGATCGCAACCGACCGCCAGTACGCGCCCGACGAAGAAAGCGGCCAAGCCGCAGACTGAACTCGATCGCCAGGTGATGTTCACAAGGTTGCGAGAGGAAGGCATGAGCATCGATGATGCGATGGCCGAAGCCGGGCTCCCTAGACGCAGGAGCTAAATTATGCCAGGTGGAGTCAGTATTGCAGCATTCAACGATCTCGCCATTTCGACGAGCCCGGCGTGGATGCACGATGAAAAGAGTTTTCTCAATGAAGCCCAGAAGCGGAACTACCCGCTGATCAAGCGGCTGATGGACAAGAACAAGAAGTTTGTTGAAGGTGGCACCAAACTCAAGGGTGCCGTGATGTTTGACGAACAGAATACGGCCGAGTTCTATAACCCGAATGCGGTCTTCTCGGATCAGAACCCACAGGTCATCGAAGAGGTCGAGGTGCCCTGGCGATTCATGCGCGATCACGCATCGTGGAACGAAGAGACCATGAGCCTCAACCAGGCGGCCAAGATGTCACGCAAGGACCGTGTGGCGATGTGGCTTGACTTGCTCCATACCAAGCGTGTTCGTGTTCAGACTTCGATGTTCAACAAAATCGAAGACTCGCTCACAGCGGTTCCAAACAACGCAGATATGGAGTCGTCTTCGGGCACATTGCCGTATTCGGTCTTTGCATTCAACAATGAAGAGACCAACGGGTTGTACCCGGGATTCTCGACGATCGAGACCATCGATCCGACGGTCGAGACCGAGTTCCAGCCGTATCAGGACACATACGACATTTCCAATCCGGCGCCCGGTGTGGCTTCCGATGTTGGTCTGCTCGATGCGTTCTCACGGGCATGGCACAGCATCAAGTTCGAAGCGCCCGAGTCGCGTGAGCACTACATGGAAGTTGACGATCTGCGCGGGCAGTTCGTCATCAGTTCCAAGAAGGGTGTCACGCTCATGGAGCGGGTCCTGCGCGAGTCTCAGGATCACTTCGTCAACAAGGGCACTGACCCTGCGGTCACGCACCCGACTTATGCAGGCATCGACATCTTGTATTCCGAAAGCATGGACACCGTTGCGATGTACAACGACGGCGCGGGCGGGCGAGCCGACGAAGACAACGCAACACTGGCCGGTGCGCGGTTCTGTCTGCTCAATGCCAAGTACATCAAAATGGTGTTTCACCACGACTGGTTCTTCAACAAGAAGGCACCGATCAACAGCCGTGAGCAGCCGACATCGTGGACAGAAAACTGGATTTCGGCGTTCAATGTCTTCTGCCATTCGCGCAGGCGTCAGGCGTTCATCAGTCCTGTCTAAACAACAGCGGCTGCGTGTAGAGGCATGACCTCTTTGGATCAATGAAAACATCCGGAAAGCCGGATACGGAATCAGGAGAACGCATCATGATGAATGCACCTAACGGATTCGAGCCTGAAAGTAGCGACTGCCGCGCCACCAACCGAACTGGTGCGGCCCTCGCTCGTGGGCAACTCGTTCAGTTTGACCTGGCAAACACCGACGGTGATGTCAGCAACAACACCATCGGTGATGCCAATGGCGGGTTCGCCAATGTCATCAGCCCGCAAGCCGCTGACCTCGACCATGGCGTCTTCGGCATCGTGCTCGACGAAAACGCGGTCGCAGACAACAAGGTCTGTCGGGTGTGTCTGTGCGGCGTCGTCCAGGCGCTGGTCCATGACACTTCGGCGTCGTCAACGACCGACATTGTCAAGGGCACGCCCCTGGGCGGCAACGCCACCGAGGAGGCGCTCGACTCGGTGGTTTCGGCGGGTGACCGCGTGCTCGCCCAGGCGCTCGAAGACACTGTCGACGCATCGACCCCGGTGCTCGCGAGTGTCTGGTTCCGTGGCGGCGGACGCGGCGGAAGTTTCGGTACCAACTGATCGAACCCTCAATCGCCCGCCGGGGAAACCCGGCGGGTGCTTTTCAACCACGGGAGATTGTCATGATTCTTGCCACCCAGGGATACGAACCAACCCGCGATGTTCGACCATTCATCAATCGCACCGGTGCGACCGTGGCCGCTGGCCAGGTGGTGCAGGTGGATGTGGGCCAGGACGCGGCGGAGTCGAACAACAATATCACCGGCCTCAAGGATTCAGGATACCGATCCGTCGTCTTACCCCAGTCTGACCAGCTCAAGTTCGGGACCTTCGGCGTCGTCCAGGCACCCGCTGTCAATGGAGCCGAGACGATGGTGCTCCTCGAGGGATACACCACCGTGACCATTGTCCAGGCGGTGAGCGGGACCGTGCCGCCTGGCACACCGCTGGTTGCCGTAGCGGCGGATTCATCACTCGATGCCGACCTGGCTAATGGTGAAAAGGTCATCGCACGAGTCCGAGAGTCGGTGAGTGCTGTGGACGCAACCGGGAAGACCGCCGAAGTCGAGTTTTCCGGGCTCCGGGGTTTTGGAAACTACCTGGCATAAGGGGTGAGCCATGGCGCTGACGGCGGCCAAGTGCATCGACCATATTGAGCATTCGCTGGGAGGCTCGATCGATTCGCTTTTGACGGTCTATGAGATCATCAACCAGGCGGGCGAGCTGCTCGTCGATATGCACCCGTGGCAGTTCCTTGGCCGATTGCCCGTCTCCCTATCACTGATTGCCGGGCAACCATATATCACACTTCCTGCGGATCTCATTGAAATCGTTGACCTGGAAACCATCTACGAGGCGAACGCCTCGGTGCAAATGAGTTCCCTCGCGGAGATCAACTGGATGCGGTCGATCTCGACGACCACAACCTTTCAGTATTTCGTCGCCCTCAATATCGTCGAGGACACCGCCAGTGGTACCGACGGCCAGCCGGTCAAGCGGCTGGAAATCTGGCCAACGCCAGCCACCGGGGACGGAACGGGCAATGAGTTCAATCTGATCTATCGCGGGACCTGGGCGGTGCTCGATACCACCGATGACCTGGTGCGAATTCCAAACCACCTCAACTCGCTGTTTATCGAGATTCTCCGTGCGGTTGCACGCGGATATGAAGAAGAGGACAACGGCACGCTGAGTGAGCGATTGCTGGCGGTTGTCAATGGGCCGATCCTCCGCATGGCAAGGGAACGAGAGGACCGCATGCAGCCGGAAAACGGCGATTGGAACGGAGGCGCCGCCGAGGGGTTCTACTCGAACGACTACAGACCTGTTCGCAATGGAAACCTGGCCAATCCGTCATGAATGCCTACCTCGCCCATGTGAACTGCTCCGGCTCTGATCAGAACGCCAGCTTTGCCCGGCGATTCGCCGAGCATTACGGGCTGCGGGTCGTCGATGTCCGAATGGACAAGCGGTTCCACGGCGACGCCGTCCACGCTGTAGCGGGGGCCGCGTTCGTGCTGATCTGGAACGGGATGCAGTACATGGGACCGCTCGCGGCCGCCCTCGCCCGGGCCAAAAGCATTCCGATCGCGTTTTACGAATACGGGATGCTGCCACAGGGCGAAAACTACTTCGTCGATCTCGGTGGATTCTGTGGAGATTCGATGCTCAGCAAGGCCCTTGCATGGGTCACAGACGAAGACCGGGCAGCCCTCGCGGCCGAACGCGAAAATCTCAGGTCGCAGTACCCCTCCGCCGACGATGGCTACACCCTCGTCTGCCTGCAAATCTTCAATGACTCACAGGTGTTGTTCTACACCCCCTATCACAACATGCAGGATGTTGTCGATTATTTCGAGTCGGTCATCCCCGGCCCCCTGGTGATCCGTCCGCATCCCAAGGGCAAGAGCGACTACAAGACCAGCCGAGCCCTGGTCACCAACAAGGGATCGTTCTGGCAATGGGCCTCGAAGGCCAAGAGCGTGGTTTCATGCACAAGTACCTGTCTCTATGAAGCCATGGTCTATGGCAAGCCTGTGATGGCGATCGGGAATCACCCGGTCCGCGTGCATCATCCGGCGAGGCATGACGACCTGGCGGCGGCAGCCCTGGCCCTCAATACCCCCAGGGGACGCGATGGCGACCTGGCGGGCATTCTCAATCGTTTCGGCGTGCGGCCGCTTGTGTGCTCAGCGCCGAGTGTTGTCACCAAACCGCATCGAGTGATCGAAGCCCAAGTGGAGATTCCAGCATGAGTGATGAAAGTAATGGCGTAAATGTGAAAGAAACCCCCGTTGAAGTGAAGGAAACACCGGTCGAAGTGGCGGAAAACAGCTCGATGGTGCAAGAATCGAATACCACCGCGTCGGAGGTCGCGGAGGCTGGAAAACTGGTGTATTCGGATGGACACCGGGTCGTCAAGCGAGCTGGAGACCCAACCGCAGGCGGCGCACCCGCCCGCTACACCGTGGGCGAATGCAATCCGAAGACGCCGGAGGACGGTGCTCTGTCGTTCATCGAGTTCCAGAGCGCACCGATCCCGGATGTTGGCGTCGAGGGTGTGACCAACGAAGCTCTGCTGGCCATTGTGATCGACCGCCTGGAGCACTTCCAGCGTGGGCCTTTCCCCAGCAGTTACAACGCGGACGCCCTTGTGGCGGCCAGATGGGCACTGGGACACCTGGAAGCCCGCACACGCGATCGCCAAACCCGCGGCGTGGAAGGGATGAACAAGTCGTAGATGCCGCAAAGCGAACTCCGCATCCCGTTCCCGCTTCGCGGCGTCTCCGAGGCGGTGTCCTTCCAGGACCAGCCACCGGCGACCTGCCGTTCAGGTATCAATGTGCGCTCGATCGATCCGAAGACCGGCAGAATCCGCGGAGCGCAGCGGGCCGGGCTTTCCAAGTTCGTCACCGACCAGGTCGGAACCGGTGCGATCCGCAACCTGGCCTCGGTCGTCAAGGCAAATCAAAATGTCACTTATGAAGTGCTCGATGGTTCGGGCTCAGGTCTGAACCCGACGATCGAATGGTCCCGACAGACTCCAGCCGATGATCTGGTGAGAAGAGTGGCGACCGACCGCGGAGGGTCGGTCTATGCGGTTTCAGGCGGGGTCAACCTGGTCAAATATAACGCAGACGGCGAACGCATCTGGACAACGAATGTGCCCGTCCCGAGCCGGAACCACTACTTGCGTAGTGTGGCCGTTGACGAAGCCGACTTCGTCTATGTCACCAGTTACTCAGACGAGGCCAATGGAAAGGGACGCATCTGGCAGTACGAGCAGAATGACGACAAGGTCACGCTGGTCTGGACCTGGGAAATGCAGCGAGGATTCGCGGCCGATCTCAAAGTTGCGTACGGAATTCTGTATTACATCGAGAATGATCTGATCAACGACGAGGCCTATCTCGGCGTGCTCAACGCGCTCTATGCCTCGGAACCCGTTGCCGACTGGGAGCGCCCCGTGCCATCGCCCGCGTCCCAGCTGGTCCTCGACGACACCGGCGGCATCTTTGTGTGCTCGCTGCCAAACGCGGCCAGGGGTGACACCGACTCTACCGGTTGCGGCACGAAAACACTCGACTGGAATCCGACCGACGATATCACCCCGTCCGACCTGCACAGCTGGCACCGGGCCGAGGACCTCGTCGAGCTCGTCGATAATGACACCGTCGAGTTCTGGACGGACTTCACCGGACAGGGGCGAGGCATCTTCCAGAGTGATCCGGGGGCCGACCCGCTCGATAATGGGAACCTCGGCGGGCTGTATGTCGCCGATGCACTGTGTGGCAAACCAGGGGTGCGCTTCATCCCGACCTGGAAGAATGAAGGTGGCAGAAGGCTGACGACTGGACTCCGCGCAGGCAATGGCTCCAACAACATCATCCCGGGCGGCAATAGCCAATACATGGTGGCGATGCTGGTGAGGCTTCGGCTCCAGGACGACTCGGTCGATGGTGTCCCGGTTGATGCCGCCACGATCGAAGTTCAAGATGGAAAACCATTCCTGAAGATTTTTAAGAACAACGGCTCGTTCGTGGTTCAGCTGGACATGACAGACCCAACTCCGTCGGCGCCCAGTGCGCCTCCGTACGGGTCGGGCACGGTCATCAACAACGAGCTGGATGCGGCCATCATCATCATGGCACTGAACCCACAGAGTGGGGCGTCCGATTCCTATTACCGGATCAACGGTGAGCATGTGATCAGTTTCACCTGCCTTGACCGCCGCAATTCCGCAGGTAACAAAATCGGTTACACCTTCTATGGGGCCTCGGGCGGCGACTTCGACTTGCTCGAGCGCATTTGTATTACTGGCGACTATGGAGACCCGACCACTTCAGCGACCAACAACACCATCGAACTCATCGAGGGGTATCTGGCACACAAGTACGGGGTCCAGTCGATCCTGGACCCGAGCCACCCGTTCAAATCGAGCGCACCGACGACCGGGACAAGCACAGGAAGTTACAACTCGGGCGGTGCCAGCGGTGATGTCGATGTCTTTCTATCGGTTGATGGGATCGTCGCCAAGTTCTCGGAGGGCAACGGGGCGCTGCGTTGGGCCTATAGCGGTGATGGAGTGGGTTACGGCGTTGGCGTCGATGGCGAAGGAGGCGTGTGGAATGTCGGATTGCCTGTCTCTGGATCGGGCGGGTCTGGCGGCTCAGGAGGCTCTTCGATCGGCAGCCATCCGATTCTCTCAGGTGACGCGACGGACGATGGTGTCGGGATCGCCATGGGGTTGCCTGGAGCGGGCGATATTTCCGTGCGCCGGATGGCGGACCTCGGCCTCGACTACTCGATCAACTCATCGGACGGGGCGTGGACGCTGGCGCTGCCGGATAACCTGAACACCGCTCCGCGTCTGAGTGTCGACGAAGAGAAGAATCTCTACTACCCAGCCAAAGACGCCGATTCGAAGCCGACGCTCTACAAGATTCAGGCCGATGGCACCATCGAATGGGAAATGCGTATTTATGATGGGACCGGCGGGACTTCGGCGATCGACGGTGATCCGATCGGCGGACTGGCCACCGCTCTCCCGCAGACCCGACCTGACTACGGCGATGACGCCATCAAAGAACCCGAGCACCTGTTTATCGGCTGCAACCACAACGACCCCGGCGGGGCACGCATCAGCCTGATCAAGCTCGGCCTGGTCAAGGGGACACAGATCGAGGGCAGTCCGCGTGAAGTGATCTATCTGGCGGTCTCGGAGGGGAACATCCGAAGGCTCGTGCCCGGCGCGAGCCCGGATGTCACCGATCCTACCGATGGAGCGGCGGCGCTCAGTGCGACCAGTTCATGGATTCAGGCCGCCACCGCCTTCCAGAAGGTCTTTTACACTGACGGAGAGACATACCGCTACTACGACGCCAAGGACGATGCTGTCAAGGTCTGGAAGGCAACCAGCGCGGGCACCATGCCGACACGGGCCCGGCTCGTCGCTTCATGGAACGGCTCGATTGTACTGGCTCGATTCGCCGACGCACCCAATAACTGGCATATCAGCAAGTTCGGTGACCCGTTCGACTGGGACCGTTTCCCGGCGGTTCAGACTCTCACCGACTCCGTCAGTGGCAACGACCCCGGGGCCGGGCTCTGCCCGGCGATCATCAACGCGATCATCCCGATTTCTGACGACCTGCTGATCTTCGGCTGCGAAGACGCGATCTACCGCATGACCGGGCACCCGCTCCAGGGCGGCCAGTTTGACAGACTGTCCGCTGAAACCGGCATGCTTTACGGCACGCCCTGGTGCCGGGATGCAGCGGGCGGGGTCTACTTCTTCGGATCATCCGGCGGGGTCTACCAGTTCGATGGCGTGTCCGCCCGGTCCATCAGCGACGGGGCGATCAACAAGGCTCTGCGTGAGATCGACTACAACGCCTACACCGTCAAGATGGTCTGGAACCAGCAGGACCAGGGCCTGCATGTCTTCGTCGTCAAGCACGACCAGAGCGCCATCTCGGGCGAGGGTGGCGGGCTCAAGCACTGGTTCTGGTGCCAGCCAACCCAGTCCTGGTGGCAGGATGAGTTTGCGAGCGAGACCCTCGATCCGACCGCATGCCTTGCGATCTGGGGTGATGCCGAAGATGAGCGCGTAGTCCTGGTTGGCAACCATGACGGATTCGTCCGTCGTTGGGATATCGACGCGGTCAGCGATGACGGGGTGGCGATCGACTCCCGAGTGACGATCGGGCCGATCGTGCCGAGCCTGGCGACGCGGGTCCGGTTCATGAACGCCCGCGTCGTCCTCGATGCGAACCAGAATGGTGCCACCCTGGAGGCGTATGACTCGGACGACCCGGCTTCACTCGGGGTCGCCAAGTCAGTGGCCACGCTGGTCGCGGGCCGCAACCGATCTGCGTTCAGCCGATTCAGAGGCCAGAGCGCGTGGGTCAAGATATCCAACTCGAACACAAGTGAGCGGTGGTCGCTCGAGCAGATGGTGCTGGACTGGGCTCCGGCGGGAAGGGTGCGATGAATATCTCATTGGAAACATTTTGGTCGATTCGTTGCTGGTTATGCTGGGCAACCCACGAGCAGGTGATCGCCAGGAAACCTCTCACCCGATCACAGGTATTCTTTCGACTCCTGTTTTACGGCTGGCATGAAGGCAGGAAGGCTTATTACTGCCGTCAACACTGCTTGCGTTTCGGCAACAGCCGAAGCATCTATCGATTCCTGCGTATGAAAGAATGTCCATGATGGCGAAGTTTCGTAAAAAACCAGTGGTGATCGAGGCCGTTCAGTTCGAGCACCTCATGACCTGCGAGGAGTTGTATGGGGTGTTTGGCATCCCATACACGGTCGGCCAGGAGCCCAAGCCATATCCGTTTCGGTTTGCAGACCGAAGTGTCTACATGGTCACACCTGGGGGCGAAACGAAAGCCTCAGTTGGTGACTGGATCATCAGGGGTGTCCGTGGTGAGTACTACCCATGCAAACCGGACATCTTCGAGGCAACCTATGAGCGCGTGATCTATGAAACGGAGGATGCTGCCAGTGGCTAAACAGACAAGGGGGATCACTGGAAAGTCCCGGTCTTCGTTGGCCATCGGCAGCGGCGACCCGCGATCGCGGCGCTCGAACCAGATCGACCTGCGCTCCGACCAGCTTTACGGCAAGGGCCTCGGGCTCGACACCCGCGGCCAGCTCATCGTGCTCCTTGGCTCCGGATTGACCTTTGACGGAGACGGTCGAGTAACAACGGCAAGCGGGCAAACGACCGCAACCTATACGGTCGCCAATGTGTCACCGACCCGGAGCCTGGACGCCGATAGCACGAGCACGGCCGAACTGGCCGATGTGCTCGGGACACTGATTTCGGACCTGCAAGCGCAGGGGATTGTGAGGTAGGCATGTCTATTTGGGGACCACTTCTTTCAGCGGGCGGATCATTCCTGGGCGGCATCCTCGGGGGTGGCTCGAGCACGAACCCGTATCAGGGGCTGTATGACCAGGCGGGTCAATACTCCGATGAGCTCCGGCAACTGCTCAAGCAGCGGTTCAGCGCCGCTGAGGGCATCCTTGCCGACCGTACCAAGCAGGTCATGGGCGACTTCGCACGGGCGGAATCGTCGATCAAAACGATTGGTCGGCAGGGCCGAAAGGACATCCTCAACCGCGAGAAGCAGGGTGTTGCGGCCGCCAATGCGAGCATGCAGAAACGAGGGCTGTACCAGACCACGGCAACTGACGGCGTTCAGCGCGGGGTCCGGGCGGACACCACGCGATCTCTCAATCGGTTCAACGAGTCGATCGGGTCATTGCAGGCTCAGGCGGCGGCCCGAACCGGGGCGGCCCGAACGGGGCTGCTTGGCTCGGAGGCTTCGATTCAGACGCAGAGATTCGGGGCCGAGTCGAACACACTTCAGACGCTGATTGCCCAGCTGCTCAACCAGTCGAATCAGGGGACGCAAAGCTGGCAGGCGGGGCGGGCGGCTGGCGCGGCTTCGGGGAGCAAACTCGGCGGACAAATTGGCGGGATGATTCCAGGGCTCATCGGTTCACTCTTCGGGTAGGTAGGAGGCAGTCATGCCGACAGTGTTTGATGGCGGCGCGAGCTCGAAGGTCTCGGACATCATGGTGCGCGCAGCAACACTGCGCGGTGCCAGTGACGGGCTCGAAGCCCAGCAAGCCAAGGCCGAGCAGGAGAAACGAGACCAGGAAGCCCGCGACCGGGAGCAAGAGGCGCTCGATCGACAGGCACGGCTCGATGAGCAGAATCGTAAACAGCAAGAGTTTGAGAACACGCTCAAGGTCGAACGGTCCAAAATGGCGCAGGAATCGGGCGACCTGCAAAAAACAAAGTTTGAATGGCAGCGGGAGGATCGGAAGATCGAAGCCCAGGCCCGGGCCCAGGCCCAGGCGGGCGGCGATGCTGACCGGGCGCTTGTCGTCGATCAAATCAACAAGCTCGACCCGTCTGCCCTCGATGGCGTGGATGTATCAGCCGCCAGCCCGGTGGCGCTCTCTGTGGTACTGGAAAGCCTCAAGGATGTCAAGGCCAGAGAACAGGCTGTCGAGGCCGCCGGTGGCCGAATCGAACGCATGTACACCAGTGGCTTTTTCGGCCCACCCTCTCAGACCGCTGGACCTGACGGGGCTGTGGTGCCAGGACCCGCCGAGCAGATGGCCGAGATGATGCGAGCCGAACTGGCCGTTGATCCGGATAACGCGAAAAAGGTTATGGCACGCCTGGTCGAGATCGAGGAAAAGGCGATCGAGAAGCATTCGGCCGAGCAGATTCGGGAGCAACAGGCAGACGGACTCACGCAGCAAGCAGCCACGCTTCAAGGAGCGAGCCCGACGCTGTTCGCCCAGGCGATGACAGCGATTGAGGCATACCGAGCGGGGGAGGAGGGCGCAGACTTCAAGACGGCATGGAAGGCGGTCGGTGATGCGATCGAAGAGTCACGAGACCCGACGATGCAAATCGCGCGGCAACTCGGCGTACCTGCCGGTCCGCTCAAGAAGCTCCTCGATGCCGTTGGTGGCGGTTGGATTCCAAGCGATGAACAGATCAAGAATATTGTCAACCAGCTCCGCCAGCTGAGCGGTGGCCAGCCCGGTGCCGTGCTTGCGCCCGGGACCAAAGACCAGCCCGCGCCTGGGGCCAAAGGCACCGGCGACGACAAGACAGCGATGGTGCCTGTTGCCAAAAGAGCACCACGCTCGCTCGCAGACCAATCACTGCGGGTTGTCGGCACGCGGCTCCAGGACCTGGACTCGGACCAGGACAAGATCAAGGAAGCCACCAATATGGTCCTGCGGATGATGCGGAACAAGGGCATCAACCCTCGAAGCATGGACGGCAAGGCTGAGTTCAGGCGAGCGATGCGGCAGGTCCTGAGGGCCGCCGGTGTCGAGGAGTAGACCATGAGCACCATCGACAGCCTTATCGAGGCCGAATACCGCAAGGCCATCGAGGCGGACCCGGGCATCACCCCGGACGAAACGATCCAGAGGCGGGCCCAGGGCCTGAGTCTTGGCGGCGGCGGCGGCAAGGGTCTGAGTTCGATGGAGCTTGTGGACCTCGCGGACCTGGACACGGTCGCAGAACCCGTTGAGATGCGACCACGGGACCGGATCGATGACCTCGTGGACCAGGCGTTCGAGAAGGTGTACACGGGTTCCATGCGCAAGACTGCATCATTCGGCAAACAGGGACTGATCGATACAGTCGGTGTCACGGCGGGAGGAGCCGCGATCCAGGGAGCCGCCGCGATCGACGCCGGGATGGACACCGCACAGGCATCCGCGACGGCACTCACCCCGATCGCGATGCGCCGGTCTGGCGGACTTTCCATGGGTGGAGACGATCAGTTGCGGTCGGTTGGGTTGACCGACCTGACCGGAGAAACGCCCCTGGATTTCGATGCCGCGATCGCCGACGAGGATCGACTCGCCCGGGCCCGGGCACACCAGCAAACCCTTCAGGAACGCATGGTTGAGTGGGGTATGAATACACGAAAGGGAGCCGCTGAGATCGGGGCGAGGCTTCCCTATGTACCATCCCAGGGGCTCGCCGGATACATCGAGCAAACAGCGGCTTCAACACCACACTTCGTCGGTGCCATCGGGACAGCAACCGCAGGCGGGCTCGTTGGCGGTCCAGTGGGGGCCGTTTCCGCGTCCATGATGTACCTGGGTGCGACCGAGGCGACCAGCCAGACCGTCCAGACTTATGAAGACCTGGTGGCCAAGGGTTATGACGAGAAAGAGGCCAAGGACCGGGCGAGCGCTGCCGGTGCGCTCTACGGCGTGGGCTCTGGAATACTCGAAATGGTCGGTATGAGCACAGTTCTTCGTGCAACCGGACTCAACCGGGTGTTCTCGAAAACAGTGCGGAAGGCCGCGGAGACGATATCCAAGCGGGTCCTGAGCAAGGTCGCACGCATCGGACACGCAGCGTTCGTCGAGGGTGGTACGGAAGTTCTGCAGGGCATCCTCGGCCAAGCCATGCTCGACTGGGCCAGCGGCGACTGGGAACGGTTCCAACAGGAATGGAACAACCTCGATCGCATGAAACAGGAGTTCATCGTCGGAGCCATGCTCGGCGGAGGCGTGTCTACCGCCGGAACCCTCGTCAACCCCGCAACTTACAAGTCATCGAGCGATTGGCTCGATGCCGTTGAGTCAGCGCCAGTAGAAGAAGAGAATATAAGCCGAAAGGAAGAAGGCGCTCGAAAAACCGACAAAGGCGATGCCGACAGAAATGACATCGGCCCACTCGCCGCGACGTCCGTTGGGGGGGTTGAAGAACGCGTACATCCTAGAGAAAGGGACGAACACAATCATGGAGCCGGGCAGGAACAACAGAGCGCGGAGCAGGTTGCCCCAGGTAAAGAGGGGGCCGAAACGCTGGTAGGCTCCATTCCAGAGGTCGGCCAAGGCGAAGAGGGACAGCACGACAATCAGAATGCCGATCAAGGTGTTGAAAACCAGAGATCGGATACTGGGACCCGGGCGCATGGAACCCAGCCTACCGGGCCAGGCGGGGTTGTTGCAAGCGAAATCCTCCGACCAGGCACCGGTGGACAGGTTGTGGAAGGATCGGTGGTCCAGGCCTTCGATCGCAAGGGAAACCCCCTGGATGATGGCCCCAAGGAGGTCGTGTGGACCAGCCCGGACGGCGAGTTTGCCATCCTCGCCGGCGAAACCGTCGGGATTCCTGTTGACCAGTTGGCGGTGGTTCCGGTAGACTCGGGTGATGCAGGCATCGCCCAGACAGCCGGATCCCCCGAAACCCCAGCCAATGACCCGGGAACAGCGGGACCAGGCAATCAAGGACCGGGCAGCCAAACTCAAGGCACAGGGCAAGTTACAGCCGATGAGCCCAGCAGAGCAGCTGCGGCTGGAAACGGACCTGAAGTGGTTCGAGAGGCACAACGACCCGCTAGCCGGAGGGTGCTTACGCCTGCCGACGAAATTCGAGAAGTTCAGAATAAAATGGGCCGAATCGCTCGGCTTGAAGGTCTTGATCCCGAAGTGGTTGCGCAAGGAACAGAAACAACGCCAAGAGGCAGACTTGAAAAGAGACTCAGCGATCAGGCAAGTCGATATGGCTCCACGATTTACTGGGCTCGATTAGGGGCCGAATCAACGATTACCGGGGCTGCACCGGAGGATGCTCCAAACGCGATCATCATCAATCGAGATGCAGACCCGAAGACTAAAAAAAGTGCGGTTCTGTTTCACGAAGTAACGCATACCCTCGAATACAACGAACCCGCACTTTGGCAACAGCTTCATGATGATCTGGCGGATTCCGCTCCCGACCTGTACCGTGATGCGGCCGCGTTCTATCAAGGCAAATACAAGGAGGTGACTGGACTAGATATCAAGCCTGATCATCTCCGAAGCGAAGCCGTCGCGGTCACTGCCGAGGAGGTCACAGGTCTCCTGCTCAGGGCTGAGAAGAAGAGTCTTCGGGCTGCCCGGAAGGGTCAGAAGTCCAGTTACCTGCTCGAGTTGGCCCGTCGTGATCCGGGGAACTTCAAGAAGCTCTACAACGCGCTGCACATAGCCCTGCGAGCCCTGGGGGTGCCCGGGTTCAAGGGCAGGAAGGCCCCGCTCGAAGGCCCCGACCTGGTGAAGCAGCGGGCGGTCGCGGCCCTGCAAATTCGCCAGGCCCTCCAAACCCTCGAAGATATCCGAAATGGGAAGATCGAGAGCCCGGAGGCCCGGCGCCAGGCGGCGGAGTCTGCTACTAAACCGACATCAACTGACAGTAACCCGATAGTTCAGCCGACTAAAACAGCGCCACCCGCTATTTCAACAATCGGCGATTCAGTAAAACAAGCCCCGGAAGCCCAGGAGGCCGCGTCTCCTGCCGCCCGGGCACCCGAGACGGCTCAGGGCACCCCGGACACCGCGACGCCCGACACGGCCATTCCGGGGCCCCGCAGGCGTGCAAAGGTCCGAAGGCGCCGCCCGCAGGACTTCTCACGCAAGTGGATGGAACGAGTGCTCGCGGACATCGGCTACGAGATGGGGATCGACGACCAACTCAACGGCGACACGGATTATCACAAGGACGACGCCGCCCAGTACAAGACGGCCCCCGATTACTCGTTTGCGGGCAAGGTGCCGACCGAACTCAAGGAGGCCATGGGGTCCCTGCCACTCCAGGTGAGATCGTTTGTCAAGACCAATGTGCCCGGGGCCCGAGGCAGCGATTATCTGGCCGAGGTGGGCGTCGATGCAATGGTCGAACAGATTCAGTATTTGGCGGGCTCCAAAGAGACACGCAACGCCATCGTCGCCGAGCGCGTCGACCTCGAAGGTGCAAATGTGGCCCGGACGCTTGAGTATGCGAACATGCTCTCGAGTCGTGGTCCCGAGGCACTCATCGCGGTCTACCTGCGTGACACCATGCCGACGCGCAAGGATGTCCGGGCTGACAAGGGCCAGCCTCGTTGGGGCTCACAGTGGGATGTCGTCGAGAATCCGTCGAAACTGCGTGATGGAGCAACTTTTACCCTCAATGGCAACGAGTTCGTCGTGATCGACGACAATGGGTTTGTCATCGCCCTGGACACGGAAAGCGGAGGCCAGATATTTGACCTGAGCGGCGTCGAAACCCTGCCTGTGGACAAGGGATCGCTCCAACGCAATCGTGGTTATGACACGAGCGCGATCGAGACTCCATCACAAATCAACACCGAAGAGGCTCGGCTGCATGAAGAGGGCCTGAATCAAGGGCCCCGCGAGAAACTGCTCGGGCCCAACGAACCCGCACCCGAATCAGACGACGGAATCCCGTTCGCGTTGCGGTTTGCGTTGAACCCGGACCTGCCCGAAGGTGCAAAGACACCCTTCGACACCAAAGAGATCGTGGAGGCCCGCAAGCGTTTGCAGTCCATACCACACACGGATCGGATCAACACACCAAAGCGAAGGAAAAAACGCCGGCAGATATTGGAGACGCTCTATGGGACTGGCGCTCGAGTGAAGAACCGCGAGGCGTTCATTGTGATCGGACCACCTGCCGCCGGCAAATCTACCGTCGTAGACCCGATGGTTGAGTCCGTCGGAGGGTTGCTCGTGGACTCGGACGAAGCGAAGAAGCGGCTGCCGGAATATCAGGGTGGAATTGGTGCGATGGCCGTCCACGAAGAATCCTCGGCGATCGCAGACAAGTTGATGGAAAAGGCCATTGAACATGGCGACAACATGGTTCTTCCCAGGGTCGGGTGGAGAAGTTCGTCCATTCGAGACCTGCAAACAATTCTTGCAGGAAACGGGTATCGCGTGCATCTCGTTCTGGTCCATCTGCCGAAGGAACTCGCGGTCCAAAGAGCGATCGCCCGGTTCCAAAACCCGGACACAAAACGCTTCGTAGACCCGGATTATGTGTGGAATACCGTAGGAAATCGGCCTTCGAGTGTGTATAATGAACTACAGGAAGGAGGAGGCTTTGAGTCATACTCGGCCTACTCAAACGATGTCAAATATGGAGAAAAACCAATCCTCCTGGGACGGACGGATCGATCCCCGTCCATTGGACACCAAACTCGAACACCCGCTCAACCAGGAGAACCTGGACATACGGGCGGACGAACGAACGAAGCGCGTTTTCGAGGAACGCCAGGCGAAGTCGGCCAACCCACCGACGAAGACGGACTCCGATTCGCCCTGAACCCCGACGACGACCGGGGCATCTTCGGCCAGCGGACCTTCAAAAAGATCACAGGCAAGCAGCAAGGGTTCGGATTCGGCTCGGAGTCACCGCTCGAGCGTGAGGACCGCATCGCCCGTGAGTCCAAGCCCGATGATGTCGAAGACCAGACGACCTTTGACGGTGCACCTGAGACGCTTACACGCGAGCAGTACCGCGAGCGGAAGGGTCTGCCAGCTCGTGGGCTGGATATAGACCACAGCATGCTGAGCCCCAATGGAAGACTGTCTCCGCGGCTCAAGAACGCCGAGACCGATCGACTGTCGGAGACCATGCGCAGACTCGAAGAGGCGGACCGTGAATACGCGGACCTGGTGCGGTCCGGGCGCATCATCGAGCCCGGAGGGTCGATTCTTCGGCAGGACTCCGAGGCGAGAGCGACCAAGCGAAAGATACTCCAAGATCGCATCGAGGAATACAAACGCCTCGGCATGGGCAAGAGGGGCACTATCAAGCCGTCCTTCCAGCGGGCGATCGACGAGTTTCAGACGGAACTCGACAGCCTGGACGACACGCTCTTCGCGCTTGGCGACGACGACAAGAAAAAGGTCCCCGGCATACCGCTCACTGGCCGTCAGGTGCCGATCAAGGATGCGGGACGACGCAAGACCTACAACCCCGTCGAGGGCCGGAGGCCGACGCCAGGGGTCTCTGAAGACCCGGAGTTTCTGGACACCGGGTACACGCTTCCGGTCGAAGGGAGGGCAAAGAAAGCCCAGCGAATCATCCAGGACGAGATTGTCCGGCTCAAGGATGTCCAGGACGAGATTGTCCGCCAGGGTGGAACGATTGATGCATATGAGGCCAACGACGCCTACCACACCGAAGAGAGAAGTCATGGAATAATTTCGGAGGAACTGAGTCGCATTGATCGCCAGTTCAAGAAGCCGATTCGAGATCAAATTACTCAGGAAAAACTTACTCGCGATGAAGTAGATCAATACCTGCATGCCCGGCACGCGGGCGAACGCAACGCATATATCGCCAAGATTAATCCCAGATTCCGCGCGCAGGGCATGTCAGGCTCGGGCATGGCAACCTCCGAGGCCAGAGCGATCATCGCCGAGTATGCCAGTCTGGGAAAACTCAAGGCACTCGAACGGGTAGCGCAGAAGTTCGACCTGCTGAACGAAGAGAAGCTGCGAATTCAACTCGAGTCGGGACTCATTTCACAGGAGGAGTTTGACAGCTTCAAGATATACAAGGCGTACGCACCGCTCAAGGGTCCTGATGGTTCCGCGGTTGGAGAGCGGCAGGGCAGTGCTGGCAAAGGCATCGACACGCGCGGACGCGAAAATGAGCGGTCCCTAGGGCGAATCACAAAGCCCGAGAGCATATTGGCGACCGCATTTGGCGACATCAACAGGGCGGTCATGCGTTCGGAGCGTCTTCGCGTGTGGCAGTCCTTCTACAAATTCGTCCAGGATAACCCAGATCCGAAATTGTGGAAGATCGATCATCCAGAGATAAAGCCGAGTTTCAACGAGAAGACTGGAATCGTCGAGTATGGAGTCGATCCGAGATGGAAAGAGGCGGACGAAGTTCTTGCTGGCAAGATCGACGGCAAGCCTGTCCATATCACACTTGGAGACCCACTTCTTGCAAGAGGGTTGAAACGGCTCGGCAACAGAGAAATCAATGGTTTTCTAAGGATGCTTGGCCGAGGAACTCGGCTTATGGGCAATCTGCGAACGGCATTAGACCCGCAGTTTGCACCTAAAAATCTCGCGCGCGATGTTCAGACGGCATACTTCAACGCAGACGCCCGAGGCGTTCCGGGGGTCCGTCCCCTGCGAGGAATCCCGGCAAAGGTGATACCAGCATTAAACGGCTCCTGGAAGGCCATACGAGACCCCGAGGGGGCAACCGGAGAGTGGGTAGATCATTACCGCGAGTATGTGAGCCATGGCGGGCAGGCTGGGTTCTGGTCCTTCCAGAGCGTCGAAGATCAAGCGAAGGCTCTTGACTGGCTGCTCAAGTCGGAAGGGCCGGGCACAATCAACAGGCTTCGGCGTCGCCTGATCTTGCTGAAAGTGCTCATCGAAGACATCAACAAGGCTGTTGAGAGTGCGAGCCGACTCACTACATATGTCGAGCACAGGCGTGCCGGTCTGTCTCCGAACGAAGCTTCGAGTCGTGCGAAGAACGCTACAGTAAACTTCAACCGTCGCGGCGAATGGTCCGCTAGCATCGGTTCCGCGTTTATGTTCTTCAACGCGAGCATCCAGGGTAACTTCGAGGTCGTCAAGTCGATCCGGTCAAACCCGAAGCAGGGGGCAAAGCTTGTTGCGGCACGGATCGCGAGCAAGACCATGGGCCTCGGTGCAATCCTGTATATCCTGAACTTCCTGTTTGCTGGTGAGGATGACGACGGTGTTAATGAGTGGATCAAAATACCCGACTATGAAAAGGCAATGAACACCATAGTAATGCTCCCCGATGGAAACCGAATCAAGTTTCCGCAGGCGTACGGATATAATGTGCTTCAAGGGGCAGGTAGTGATGCCATGGCAGTCATGCTCGGTCACAAGACGCCAGTACAGGCCGCTGTCTCAATGTCGGCAAACGCGGCAGGCGCATTCAGCCCGATTGGTGTCTCGGGCGGCGGTGAAAACCCGTCGATCATGGCGGTCCAGACGATCATGCCTGATGTCTTGACACCACTTATCGAGCAGGCGACAAACACGAATTGGTATGGGGCTTCGATCTCGCCACGGAAACCTCCATTCGGTGCTGATGTTCCTGATTCTCAGCTGGCGTACAAGGGAACACCGAAGTGGGCGAAAGAGGTCGCCGAGCTGTTGAACGCAGCGACTGGCGGTGACGATGTCCGCCCCGGTGCGGTCGATGTGAGTCCCGAAATCATTGAAAACTATCTGGATTTCCTAGGAGGCGGTCCATGGCGATTGCTCAAGCAGACCATGGGTGTTGTCGTCAACAGCATTGAAGGCAAAGCGACACCGGTGCGTGAGGTTCCATTCTTGCGATCGTTCTACGGTACCACTGATCCATATTTTGCACGCAAAACCTTCTACCAGAACCAGACTGACCTGACCAATGCCATGGGATGGATCAAGTCTTACGAAGAGACGGACCGTGTAGGGGAGGCCGAGAAGACAAGAGAGATGTTTTCAACTGTGCTGAGTGTCGAAGATGAACTTAAGCGTTATCGCAAAGTCATCTCAGAGATGCGAATGACAGGTGAGGATTCCGATGCCAAAACTGCGGACCGCCTCATGCGAGAAGCGAACCGCCTTGTGAACTCGACAAAGAAAGGCGAACGGTCGGAGACGCCGCTGCTCGACGAGCACGCTCCGCCAGGGCGGCGTACTCGGAGGCGTGGACCTTAGGGCCTTTGACGGATTCGGAAGTAGCCGTTGCCGCCCGCATCGTTCATGCCAAAGTCCGTTTGAAACTCCTGAAAATCGCCTCGCCACCCACTCACTTCGCGCCAAGTCATCGCCAGAAGAATGATGGCGATGAGAAGCAAAACGGTGTTGACTGCATGCAAAGTCCGGGACGCACTACGGTGTGGTTGAAGGCTCATAGCATAGCGTAGGCACCGCTGCTCGATGAGCACGATCCACCAGGTAGGCGTATTTGGCGCCGGTTGCCGTAAGTTGGCACGCGAAGTGCGATATGATTCTGTGATGACCGTGCAGATAAGCCCGTGCCAACCCGAGACGCCGCTCGATGCAGGAATTGCGCCCTATGTGCAGATACTGCATGGAGCCGGTATCGAAACCTACGAATCATGCGAAGGTGGCGAGGGGCACTGTTTCCCGGAACCGACGATCCGTTTTCACGGTGATCGTTCGGAAGGATTGCGGGCACTGGCGATTGCGCAGCAACACGCGATGCCGGTTTCGTCGATCCGGCGGGCTTGGCCGATCGTTGACGGCGAGCCCACCGGACCAATCTGGGAAATGACTTTCTCAGCCAAGAGCGCTACCGGCCCTTTGCGTTGAGTCGTTTGCACTCGTCACACAGTGGTTTCCCGCCTGTGCCACTCGCGCGGTTTTCCCGCTCGATGTTATTTCCTGTGTTACATTCGGTGTTGTTGTGATGAACACCTGACTTGATCGAATGCCACGGACCTACTTTCGACATAACTGATTCCTTTCCACGCACAAGGCGTGTACGCAGACCAGCCATCCGCGTGTACCTGTCCGGGGTGCGTTGCGGCTGGCGTGGTCTGCTCTTTGGTTTGTTCGGTTCCCGGACAGGATTCCGCACTACGATAGGGACTTGTATGGCGCGAGGTCAAGTGAACCGAACACAACCGCTTATTCGGCATTCTCGAACAAAAGGCTTGCGTCTCCCCCACCTGATCAGATAGGCTGGGAGGCGATGGCCATTGTTTTTGTGCTGGGCGACCATAAGTTTGAGGTTGCCGATGGTTCCATGATTCGGATCACTATTATCCCGCCCAACCGAGGAGATCACGAAATGCCCACCACGGGCGAAGATCAGATGCAGGTCGATGCGTATAGCAGCGGCGAGATCATCGCTGAATACGAGCGATATATGACCGATCGCCGGACCCAGCACTACGCAACTTCGGTCATTTCTATGCTCCGAACCCTCTGTGAGCACTCTGGTTGCGGTCTTGAGTCGGTGAACCGACGCCATGTGGAGGCCTATTGCTCGTCAGGCTCGATCAAGGCGAGCAGCCGAAACAACAAGCTCAGCGCAATCCGTGCGTTCTATAACTGGGCGAAGAGAGCGGAACTCCTCAGTCACAACCCAGCCGAGAACATCGACCGGTGGCGCCAAGACCGACAGAAGAAGCGTGCTTTCACACTCGATGAGGTCCAGGCTCTGATCAGAGTTGCCCGGGAGGATGAGGCGTCCGAGCAACCGAAGGTCCGAAAACGGAACGGTGAGCGGGTTCTTCGGGCAGATTTCTACCGATTTTTGGCCATCACCGCCATGCGTAAGACTGAAGCCCTGGTCCTGCGATGGAGGAACTTCGAGCTCGATGCTGAACCGCCCCGTGTCACGCTGCCCGCCGGGCTGACCCGGAAGGCTGGCAAGGGTCGTGTGGTGGTCTTGACGAAGGAGGATGCCACATGGCTCGCTGAAGCAAGACAGGGCCGCCTGCTCGGCGACCGAGACGATCTGGTCTTCGAAGAGCCCAGCTGGAGAGTGATACACCAGGACATCGCCATGGCGGGAGTCGAGGAACTCGACCACTTGGGCAGAAAGGCCTCGCTTCACTCTTTTCGTCGATTTGCTGCAACACACCTGGCCATGGCCGATGTGCATCCCAAGGTCGCGCAGATGCGGCTCGGGCACGCAAACCTGAAAACGACACTCGACATCTACACCGATACCGAGCAACTCAAGCAAACTGAGGCCGCAAACTTGCTTTCATGGGCTGTGGAAAAAAAAAAGATTGACCTTGCAAGCTGTTATATGAACGAAGGTTCAGCGCATTGTGGCGGTGTGGAGAACTACAAAATAGAGAATATCGACTTGCGGAATGGCGGTGAACCTGACGATACTGCTATCGTGCGTCCGACCGAAAGCACATCACGCGGATTCAACGAGACACTCGCCACGGGCGCACAACCCGGCGAGTGTTCTCTTGCGCCGACCGCGACACCTGCCCACGCCGATGGGGGCAGGTTGGACGGCGACTTGTGCATAGGTTTCCAACCGGCCCACGCTTCCCCAGCATCACCAAACACACACGCTGCCTGATCCATGAGCCCGCAGGGCACACCCGCGAACTCCCGCTCGGCCTTCTGACAGAGCAGAGCCTTGTCCATCGGATCGAGCGAAACCCGGAGCAAGATTTCGAGCGCCGATGCCGATGCCACCTCAAGCGCTGCCGAACTCGAAAGCCCGGCCCCCACCGGAACATCACCGGCCACCGCCACGCACAGCGGCTCCGTTTCATGCCCAGCCGCCGCAAAACCAGCGATCACGCCACGGATAGACGCCGTCCAGTCACGCCGCGACTGATCCCACACCGCGGAGCCATCGAACCGAACTGGCGTTGGCTGATGCTCACTGACCAAGTGCCACCGTCCATCCCCGCTCGGCCCGCTGGCCACACAGGTCCGCAGACCGATCGCCATCGGGAGCACGAACCCGTCGTTGTAGTCCGTGTGCTCCCCGATGAGATTCACCCGACCGGGAGCATCGGCGATCGACGCGGGGGGGGACTGGAAACACCGGCCATAAAGCCTCATGGCCCGGACGGCCGGGTCCACTCCCTCCCGGTCGTGGCTCGCTCTTGCACCTTCGCCCGGCATCACTCCCTCGTCATCAACGCCATGAGTGGCTCAACCGTCTCCAAATCCTCAAGCCCGAGCACGCAGTCACGAATCGCATCCACCCGAGCCTCGCCGACGATCTCCTTGCCCAGAGCCCTTGCCTTGACCGCGATCTCGTCGATGGTCATCGGGTCGCGAGGGTCGCCCTTGGGGACATCGACGCGCTTGTCGAACTTCCGCCCGTCCTTGAGTGTCAGCGTCACGCGGCTCGGCTGATACTCCGGGAACAACGCCTCGAACTCGTCGTTGGGCACCACCTTGACCATGTCCATGATCGGCTCAAGGCTCTTATCCGCGATGCGCTCGCTCTTGAACTGCAAAGGCGTAACCATGCCATCGACAAGCCCCACCGCCATGCAATAGGGCAGCGAATGGTCGGCCGTCTCCTTGCCGGTCGGGCGATACTTGTGCGGGTCGCCGAGAATGTCGGCCGCCCGCGCGATCACCTCGACCTTGATCTCGGCCACATCCTCCGCCTTGATCCCGTTCTCCGCAACACACTTCATCATCGCGGTGAGCGGCGCATGGCTCAGAGCCTCGATCGGAAAACTCTTCATGCCGCAATCGACGATGCGGTAGTGGGCCTCGGGCGATGCGGGCAGATCGGCAATCAACGCCTCGGCGTCAAACGAACACGGCTTCCCATCATGCACACTGTGCCCGAAGACATGGAAAAGCCCTTCCTTGCCATCGAAAATGTGCTCCGGCCCCGAATACCCGCGAGACGCGAGCATCGCGGACTCGACGCCCATCCGGGCCGTCCACGGATCGACCGTGTTCTTCATATTCGTCAGTTTGCCCGCTGTCACCGCGCCGAGCGAACCAGTTCGGCTCGCACAAATCCCCACCGCGTTGACCATCTGCTCGACACTGAGCCCGAGCACCCGCCCGGCCGAGAACGGCGACGCGAAACCCGTCAGCGTCGCATGGTGCCACCCATACTCGCGCACGCCGGGACGACCGATCTCGACGAGCCTCATCTCGATCTCGTAGGCGATGACGGTCGCGAGGATCAGGTCCTTGCCGCCGAGCGCCTTGAACTCGCACAGGGCGAGCGGCGCCCCGAGAATATCGCTCGGGTGGCTCGGGTCGGCTTTCCAGTAGATGTCGTTGAAATCCATCGAGCGAATCATGTGGCTGTTGAGCAGGGCTGCATCAACCGGGTTGGTCTTGAACCCCGACACAAAACAGGTACACGGGCCCTGCGTGTCCCCCGCCATCTCCCGATGATGGGCCAGCAGGATCACCGCGTCCTCCTGCCGACTCCCGCCCAGGGCGCACCCGAGCGAGTCGAACCAGAACGCCTTGGCGCGCTCAATGGCCTCGGGGCTCAGGTCGTCATAGGTCAGATGGCACGCCCACCGGGCCAGGTCGTAACTGAGAAATCCGTCCGTCTTGAATGCTTGGCTCACGCTCACTCCTCCGCGTCGAAGTATCATCTCGGCGATGTCCCCGACTCACACTGGCGTGAAATCCGGGGCTCGGAGAGTTTAGCCCGCCACTTCGGCCCATTACCTCAGAAGTTTGCACCCGAGCATGAACACTGGACCCGACGACACAAGCCCGGAGCCAATACCCGCCGAGGACCCGGGCGAGCCGCCAGATTCGGCTTCGAAAACCACCCTCCCACGCGGGATCAACTGCTGCAAGTGTGGCTACGAACTCCACGGGCTCACCCGCGACGCCCGCTGCCCCGAGTGCGCGACACCCATCGAAGATTCCCTCAAGAGCGATGCCCTGATTTTCGCCTCGCCCGAGTTTCTCAGGAAACTGAGGATCGGGGCCGAGATGACGACCTGGGGGGCGTTCGCGTGGGTCCTTGTCGCCGTTTTCTGGTGGGCATTGCAAGTCGTGCTGGCTTCACTCATCGGGCTTTTGACGCAAACAACAGATGCAGACCTGCTCGCGGGCGCCCTTGTCGCTCTGGTCCACTTCACAACGACCCTTGTCCTGGTCCGAGGTATCTGGCTGCT
>Ga0114931_10000775_pt1 | contig 39810 bp, 53 predicted proteins | sample 2SBtaG_FD_89579 | JGI IMG/M metagenome (GOLD analysis project Ga0114931, IMG submission 89579) | Deep subsurface microbial communities from Kolumbo volcano to uncover new lineages of life (NeLLi) - 2SBTROV14_V59a metaG | ecosystem: Environmental > Aquatic > Marine > Volcanic | place: Kolumbo... | reverse complement strand
TGGGGAGCGGCCTTCGCCTGTGATATGCTCGTAGCAAAAGCATTTGCAAAACTTCGTCGCAAGTCTATGCTCCAGACTGCAACTGAGCCGATCTATGGAGGTTCAAGAGTTGAAGCCGTGGGCAGAAATAGAGGAGGGTGGTCTGACGGTTCCTACGGCAGTGCCGCTGCTGACTGGGTGAGGAAGTATGGAGTTCTCCTTCGTAAAGACTACTCTACAGAAACAGGAAATCCAGCTCACGACATTCGTTCCTATTCGGGAGATCGTGCAAGGAACTGGGGGAACTATGGCTGTGGAGGAAAGAACGACAAAGGCAAGCTTGATAAAGTTGCTCGTAAGCATCCCGTCAAGACTACATCTCAAGTTAACAACTTTGAGGATGTAGCCGCAGCTATTGCAGTCGCTAAGTGTCCTGTTACCATCGCGAGTGACTACGGTTGCTCTATGCGAAGAAACAAGTATGGTGAGTGTCGATGGTCCGGGTCTTGGGGACATCAGATGATGCTTGCTGCTGTGCGATTTGGAAAACGTCCTGCTGCACTATGTGTGCAATCTTGGGGACCTAACGTAGCATCTGGTCCGAGTGGGGACGAGTATACCGAGAACCTTCCACCAGGAGGGACTCCGGAAGCTATTCTTGGTTGTAGCTGGTGGATTCCTGCTGAAGACGTTACTAAGATTTGTAGGCAAGGAGATTCCTTTGCCTTTAGTCAAGTCGAAGGCTGGAAACCCGACCGAGCAGACTGGTCGAAAATGTGGGGAGACAACTACCTATGAAAGTTCTGATCGGTGAACTAATCGTGTTTGCAATCTCTGTCATTTTGCTCGCAGGATGCCGTACAACGCAAGATGATTCCGAGGACGATGATTCAATCGCAGCGATGATTGCCTGCGTTGTGCCGCTGCATACGGAGCCCACAACGCAAGCCACGTCAGATGACACAGGGGCAATTCCCCAAAGAGCTCCTACCTTATTGTACTTCGGTGCTGAGTGGTGCAATGCTTGTCAGCAAGAACGATCTGAACTAGACGCTCTCAAGGAAAATGGCTGGCAGATTCAAGAGGTAGATGTTGACAAGGAATCTGACCTAACAAACAAGTATGATATACGAACTATTCCTGCCTGGGTCTATTTGAACCAAAGAGGGGAGGTGATCCGCAAGAATATAGGATATCTGGATCGTTGGCAGGTAGGTGAGTTTGTTAAAGGTGTGAGCGAGGCTCCTCCTAAGCGTGAAGCTCCTCGCCGAATGGTTCCTGGTTGAAGCTAACCGAAAGCATGGTGGTCTACCATGACCGATAGAAAAGTAACTGAAAAGCCTCTGGTTGGGATTGACCCCCTAACAATCTCTCTAATCTTTTCCTTGCTCTCATTCTTGTTTCAAATAGCAAGAGGGGTAATGAAGCAAAAGGTGGTTCACATGCCTGAACTCAAAGACTACGTTCAAGATTTCATCGAGGCAGCAAATGGTGGAATTCAGAAAAAGGATTACTCCATAAAGATCCTGCCTGGGACACAAATCACAATCAACCCGAAAGGGGACAGGGTAGAATTGGAATGTAATCCTCCTATCCAAGTTGGAGCAACTGTTCTTGGTTTGTTTGTAGTTGACGTAGGTCTCTTTGGTTCAGACGTTCAGAGGGACAAGATTCAAGTTGAAGTCAAGGGAGCCAGAGATGTTCTTATTACCATGTAAATTATGGGGAGGAGCCACCGCTCGTCAGTGTGAGTTTGCGTGATGCGAAACTAGTCCCAAATTCCATTGGCTGCTCCTCCCCTTTTAGGAGTAAGTAGAGTGAATGTAGTAGTTGTAAATGATATAGACGATGCCACTGAACCTGGTAGTGTTGAAATAAGGTACCAGTCAGCCAATGCTCAATTAGGTAATGGCGTTGTAGGACTTGCTATTTGCTGTCCAGGTTGTGGAAATAAAAGCTACTTACCAGTTGGAGACAATAGGGGTTGGAACCTGGCCAGTGAGGAACCTTTGACAATTACCCCATCAGTATTTCATACAAAGGAAAAAGGTGGCTGCGGATGGCATGGATTTCTAACAGACGGTGAATGGAGGTCTTGCTGATGGTGTGGTTTTACATTGTTTCATTTCTTGTGGTCTTTTGAAGATAATTAGCACTCGCCTTTTGTATAGGAAGGACTGAAAATGTTGAGTATTGTTGTGTTTTTCTCCGTGCTGATATTCCTTCTAATTGTTCCCATCTATCTTGTGAACTTACATGTCACAAAACTTGAGAAAGAAGTAGATGAGTGGAACAAGGAAAACAAAGGCAAGAATAATGGTAGGATGGAAATAAGATGAGCTTCTGGTCTCGAATAAAAAAGAATCCAAAGTTCTATTGGGCTGCTGGAACAGCCATCGGATTGACTATATTCTTCTTTGTTGACTTGGCTATGTACTATGGAGTAGGACCAGAGGCTACGTTGTCGGCAACCCTCAGGGAAGTCTTAGCAGTAGATCAAAAGTCGATCTACATCGCCTTCGGAGGTTTCCTTATTGGAGTTTGGTTCAGCCACGTCTTTCAGTTTGCACATAAGCCCCCAGGAGAAGAGGATGAGAAAAAGAACAAAAGTAGAACTTAGTGCTCTGTTAAGTATTATTACTCTTCTGCTCATTTCCATTGTTTACTTTTCTTCTTGGAATCAAAAACAGGAAGATCTTCATCATAGCCACCAAGTAACGTCGATCCCCCTGTGGTCTTCCCGCCCTACTACTAACAGGGTCAGTGGTCCGTTACTTGGTGGCTCTCATGTACCTATCTCTTATTATAAAGTCACTCTGACTCGAGTGAAGGATGCTGATACGATTGTAGGAACAATCCGCTTCCCTTGGAATGTAGCACTTGTAGATGAAAGCATTAGAGCCGCTGGGTTTGATGCTTGGGAAGTTAGTCGAAAGAGAAGGACAGTTCACATAACTGACGAGGAACTTAGGAAGGGGAAAGAGGCAAAGCTTGCCTTGATTTCCTATCTCAAAGGAAAGCACATTTATATTACTCCCTTGTCAATGTCTAGAGACGCTTATGGAAGGATCTTCGCTCTGATATTTGTAGGGGAAGTAGACAGAGCTGGGCGCTATGTTTTCAGACCGTTGGCTGACTGGGCCGAGAAGAATCACTTTGTAAGAAAGGAAATTGGAGAAAAGTAATAAAATTGATCTAGACAGCAAGTTTGGTTCTTTGTTATCAGGGATTGAAATGGAGGAGATGACATATGCCTATTCAACAGATTATACTCAACCTGACAAGCAATCTGGTCAGGCATGACCAGATGGAAGGACGCGACTTCCTCGTAGCTCCTATGGTCATGTTGACAGAAGGAGTTCATGCAGGAAGCAGTGGTCCGATGTACTATCCTCGGGAGGAACTCGCAAAGACTCCTGAAGCATGGAATCACAAACCTATCGTGGTGTATCATCCGACAATGAACGGAGTGGGTATTTCTGCTTGTGATCCTGATGTCATCACAAGCAGAAAAATTGGTTTAGTTATGAATACCAAGTATGATCCGAAAGCAGCCAAGCTCCGAGCCGAGGCTTGGATTGAAAAGGACCGAGCCGAACTTGTGGACAATAGGGTGCTGGATACAATCGAGCGACAAGAAGTCATGGAGGTATCAACGGGAGTCTTCACGGACAATGAAGCTAAGGAAGGAGATTGGAATGGTGAACACTACGTAGGAATTGCTCGGAATTACAGGCCCGATCATTTGGCTATCCTGCCTGATAAGACGGGAGCCTGTTCAGTCGAAGATGGAGCCGGTTTGCTTCAGATCAATGCACTTGCTCATGGAGACATCTACACTTCCTTGAGTGCAAGCTTGCAGGATAGGTTTGATCCGACCGCTGTCTTTGTTATGGATATCTTCCCGAAGTCCGTGGTTTTCGAGAGAGCAAACAAACTCTTCAAGTTGAGCTATACCGTCACCAAGAACGTAGCAGTCCTTGGCGAAGAAGACCCTGTGGAAGTAACAAGAAATGTTCAGTATCGTCTTACTGATGGAACCCTTGTAGGGAATGCTGAATTCCCGTATCAAGAAAGAGAGGAAGTTATGCCGAAGAAAAAAGAATTGATTGATGGTCTGATTGCCAATGAACTTTCCTTGTTTGAGGAAGGGGACCGAGAGTTCCTTGAATCTCAAGACGAGGATGTTCTGGCGAAGTTTGTTCCTCAAGAAAAGGAACCGGAAACGACTCCGGTTCAGAATGCAGCGGAGACAGGTGCTGCAGGATTGAATCCTACGCCTACGCCTGAGGAAGGTGAAGAGGAAACTCCGGTCGATGCAGCAACCTATGTTCAGAATGCTCCTCCGGAGATTCGGGATATGCTGCAAGCCGGCCTCACCGCTCACCAGAAGGAACGGGAGCAGTTGATTTCCACAATCACTGCTAACGAAAACAACATCTTCACTCAAGATCAACTCGAGGCCAAGTCCGCCGAGGAGTTGAAGGGTCTTTCTGCTCTTGCAAAAGTGAAAGAGAGATCAGCCAGTTCACATCAGAACTATGCTGGTGCTGTTGGTAGTGGCGTAGTGCAAAATGAGGAAGAGGAAGAACCACTGCTCGCTCCTGTTATGGAGTTTTAGTATTTGAGTTTGATTTGAGTTCCTTTGTTCTAACAACCGACCCTTGAAAAGAAGGAGTTTCTTATGTCTTCGGCGAATACGATTGTCCTCAAATCCCAGTCGGGAGAAGGACAGCATGATGAAAAGGTGGCAGTCGCCATTGTTTCTCCTGGAATGCTTCTTGAAACGGATTCTGCTGGTAAGGTGAAGGCTCATGCCACTGCCAGTGGACCTCACCAGAGACTCTTTGCAAAGGAGGATGCTTTGCAAGGAAAGACTCGTACTCAGGATTATGCTATTGGTGATCCTGTATCTATTCACGTAGGTTTGCCTGGTGATGTGCTTGATCTTGTCCTCAAAGACGGTCAGGTGATTGTCATTGGTGACCCTGTGACAAGCAACGCTGACGGCAAGTTGAAGAAGTATGCTGCACCTACGCTTGCTGGTGACGACTTTCATATCATCGGATATGCGGAAGAGGCTTTGAGTCCTTCCGGTGCTGACGGTTTTCTTTCCACTCGACTTGTGTGATTAAGGGAACTGTGTTGTTCCCATTTGATAGTTCCCTTGACCTTTGAAAGGAGTTTACTAATGGAACCTGATTTTGTGACTCTTGCGGGAGGAGGAAGTGGGCAGTTGGCGAATGTGCTAATTGCTAACAACTTCGACCCTAACTGTCTCCGTCCTTACATCGGGCGAGACGGCCGTTCTTACCGAACTGTGATTCAGAACGGAAAACCGAAGTCCGTTTTGATTCAGAACGCAACCGCTACTCTTCGGAAAGATGACTGGAAACTTCTTGACGAGGCAATTATCAAAGCCGCCAAGCAGCGGCTGCGAGCCTTTGCCGATCTGAGAAGTGCTGGTCTTCAATTTGTCATTCCTAACGGAATGGGAAAGACCGTCCTTGAGCACGAGACACAGTCGGATATTTCTCCGGCTACGATCTCGATGGATGGCTTGCGAAAGTCGGACCAGGATCGTCCTGAGTTCAACTTGGTCAATATGCCCCTTCCCATTATCCACAAGGACTTCTCCTTTTCCGCTCGTCAAATTCAGACGTCACGGAACGGAGGCAGCCCGCTGGATACGACTACTGCTGAGCTTGCAGGGCGTCGGGTTGCGGAAGAGGTTGAAAAGTTGACCTTGGGAACGGCTTCTGCTTATACGTTTGGCGGAGGAACAGTCTACGGTTATACCAACTTCCCGAGTCGGTTGACTAAGACTATGACTGCTCCGACTTCAGCTAATCATGCAACTACGGTTGCTGAGATTTTGGCAATGAAGACGCAGTCACAGGATGCCAAGCATTATGGTCCTTGGTTTTGTTACTGCTCAACGTCTTGGGATGAATTCATGGATGAAGACTATTCGACAGCGAAGGGTGACAATACTCTTCGAGATCGGATTGAAAAGATCGAAGGAATTGATCGTCCTGTTACTCTTGATTACCTTCCCGCGAAAACGCTTTTGCTTGTGCAGAAGACTGGGGATGTGGCTCGTGCTGTTGTCGGAATGGACATTACTACAGCTCAGTGGGAGAGTCAAGGTGGCTTGGAGCTGAACTACAAAGTGATGGCTATCCTGCTCCCACAAGTTCGAGCAGATCACAATAGCAACACTGGTATCGTTCACGGAACTCATGCTTAGTGAATTCTCTGGCCGCTCTGGTGGGAGGTGATAATTCCTTCCTTTGATCCTCTCACCAGATTCTTTTCAACCAAACAGAAACTAAACATTAGGAGACTGAGATGAAATTTCGATTGCTTTCCGGAAGACACGTTGAGGCTGGTGTTTCTTATTCAGCAGGAGACATTGTTGAGTCCAAGTTGAATCTAGCAGAAGTATTTGTCAATAAGTTTGAGCCGGTTAAAAGCAAGGCGAAATCGGCTCCTGCAGATGAACGAGGAAAGGAAGTCACTAAGCAGTTTCCGGTTGCTGTTGCAATCGAAATTGAGGTTTTCAAAACAACCAAAGGCTACAATGCCTATGACAATGGAGAACTCTTGAACGACTCGCCTATCAAGAAGGCTGATATGACGGCTTTCCTGGCTGAATTTGAGTCCGAGTCCGAGGAAGAATAGAATCTCCATACTTGGTTTATAACGGACCGACAATCGAAGCCGATGGAATTCATCGGATTTGAAATCGAAACGTGTTAAATCGAGCGCCATGCATTGTACTGAGATGATATGGAGAACGGACAATGGCAACTCGGACAACCCCAGCACTAGTAAAGGCTACAATCGAAACAGACCCAAATATCACGGACTCGGATATTCAGGGTTTCATCGACGTAGCTAATGAACTGGTGACTGAGAAGTGTACGGGATCTGAAGGACCTGCAACCTCGTATACCACTGTTCGACTTGAGCTGATCGAGCGTTGGCTTGCTTGTCATTTCTATGCTGTCCGTGACCCTCGTCCAACAAGTGAATCTGCAGGTCCTGTTGGTCAAAGCTTTCAATCGGCTGTGAGTCTTGGCTTTGACACTTCTCACTATGGACAGACGGCTATGAGGCTGGACACTAACGGCAGCCTCGCCCGTCTGAATAACCAGATCAAGAAAGGAACTACTAAGAAGGCTGAAGTTACTTGGTTAGGGACGGCAAGCACATGAGCGTAATTACTAAAATGTTGAGGCAGAAGGCAGTATACTGGGCTCCAGGTTCAGTCAATGCTTTCGGTGAGATTCAACTTGGAATCCCTACGGAAGTCAAGTGTCGCTGGGAGGACAAGCATGACGAGTTCATCGACTCACAAGGAGAGACGGTTGTGAGCAATGCTGTGGTCTTTGTTGATTCCAACCTTGCGGTAGGAGGATACTTATGGCTAGGGAATATCGGTGTTGCACCACTGGATCCTAAGAAGGACGCTTACCTAATCCGTAAGTTCGAGAAGCTCCCGAATTTCAAAGCAACCGAATACCTCCGAACTGCAATGCTGTAGGGAGGGAGTCATGGCTGGTGTCAAAGTATTAGGATTGAGGAATTTGCAAGCAAGGTTCAAGGCCACTAAGAAGGACAAACTCAAACGCTTAGCAAAAGGATTGAACAAAGCAGGACGGTTCTTACAACGGGAGAGCATGAAGATTGTTCCTGTTGACACAGGAGCTTTGAGAGCCAGTGCAGGCACTCGTATGGATAAGACTTCATTGCAGCGAGGTAAGGTTGTAGTAGAAGTATTTTATGCTGCTTCCTATGCAATCTTTGTCCATGAGATCCTCGGGAATGCTCACGGAGAAGCCTTCAATATCAAACACGCTGAGGATCGGAAGAAAGCAAAGACCCCTAAACAGAAGAGGAAGTTCGCAAGGAGAGGAAAGAATCAACAGCCTGGATTCCTCGAGTTTCCTGCAAGAACCAAACAAGCAGAAATAAGGAAGATCGTTAGGGACGTTTTCCATGAGTAGTCCTACGTCACTTGTGTTGCAGCAGTTGCTGATCTCGAAAGGAAAAGGAACGGACCCTTCTTCTGGTTTAGATTTGCCTGTCTTCATTATGACTATGCCTGATCCTTTAAGGACGAAAAGGAAAATGCTGGTTGTATATGATGCTGCTGCAAAGCCTGACGGGAGACTTTCAACCGGAGAAGTGATTGAGCATCCAGGCTTTCAGATTCGAGTTGTCTCTCCTGACTATTTGGCTGGGAACAACAAAGCAACTGACGTTAGTGATTTGCTCGATGGAGTGGATAAGGAATTTCTTGTAATAGACTCTAAAGCAATCACTTTACACTCAGTTTCCCGAGGACCAACCTTGTTTCTTGGCAAAGATCCGGAGACAGGTTTGTACTTGTTTACTATTGGTGGAACTTTGACCAGAACGGAGGTTTAGTTATGACAGTTCCTTTGACAGTTGCCAAGACATTCAGTATCGGAGGAAAGACCTTCACGGAACAAAAGCAAGTTGCTCCTGATGCGGCTATTATCAGAGAGAGAAGTGTTCCTGCTGCTCAGACTGGCGTGTTGTCGGTTCGTACCTCTGATACTGTAGGTACGATTACAATGGACTCAGGGAGTCATACGGTTTCAACGGGAGATCGCATTGACTTGTATTGGTCTGGAGGAAGCCGACGAGGCGTGACTGTTGGTACTGTTGCAGGGACTTCAGTTCCTATCAGTGCTGGAGCAGGTGATATTCTTCCTGCTGCCACGACTGCAGTCACTGTGGCGATTGCTTCGTCTGTTCCTGTTGACGTGAACGGGACCAACGCTCAAGCCATTGTGTTCTCGACTGGAGGAGCAAAAGGGACTTTGGTTTTGACTGACTCAGGAGACGTTGAAAAGTATGCCAGAGTTATCGAAGCAAACGGAGCTGACATTTGGTATCTCAACAATGGGGATGTTAATCCTATCACAGGTCAGACGATTGCGAAAGCCTATCTCACTCACGATGATGCTGTGAACGCTCAGACGATGAAGTTGGCAGTCAGCTACAACTGACAAACAACAAACCTTTCCTTCAACGATCTTCCAATTAGGAGAAAGTTATCATGCCAAGAATGGATGATGGACATTCAACCACAATTTCCTTTGCTTCAAATCCTGCTGTTAAGCTATACGAGAAGAACGTAACTCCGCCTGGCATTGACGCAGGAGGAGAAAATGACACTACACTCATGGCTAACACAGTTTGGCGGACTCGTAGTCCGAAGAAGCTGAAGACATTGAGTGAATCGTCCTTCACAGCAGCGTATGATCCTGCAGTGTACCCTGAGATTCAGGCACTGGCAGGTGTCAACAATCTCATTACTATCACCTTTCCTGATGCCTCTACCCTGGCATTTTGGGGATGGCTTGATAAGTTCACTCCTGGTGAAAATGCGGAAGGTGCCCAGCCGGAGGCGGCTGTTACAATCATTCCGTCTAACCAAAACGCCTCGGGAGTTGAAACTGCTCCTGTTTATACACCATAGCAAGTGATTAGTTTCTGGAAAACCTTTGAGGAGACCTTCTCAATGTCTGAAGAATTGCGGCTGAGTGAAGCAAAGAAGAAAATCAAAGTAGTGCTTGAGGATCCGGTATCAGAAAGTGAACGAACCTTGTTCCTATTGGAACTTGACGGGCTCGCCCGAGACAAGTATCTGAATAGTCTAAAGAGGGCTATGACTGCTGATGAGGAACGAATCAAGAGCTTCATTGGGCTTCAGTCAAACCTGCTCAAGCGTTGTTTGTATGAGGAGACAGGAGAGGGAGAGTTGGAACTTCTTAGTGAAGAAGAGATTCAATCCTTTCCTTCAGGTACTCAGTCGGCTTTGTTCGATGCCGCTCGGAAGTTGTCAGGTCTTGACAAAGAGGCAGAGGACACAGCGGGAAACGATTAGAGGGCGAGGAGGAGTTATGGTTCTCTCTCGCCCTACGATTAGGTATGTCCGTTGCTCGTTGTAAACTTGAGGTGACTTCAAGTGAGTTCATTGCTTGGAAGATTTTCCTTCAACGTGAAGCCAACAAGTTTCACCGAGAGGATTATTACCTTGCTCAAATTGCCAGAGAGATTAGGGGAGTGCTTGGCAACCCTGATTCTATCCCACTTGATTACTTCAGGTTCAAGTTTGACTTTTCACCAAAAGAGGAAGAAAAGGAGGAATCCGAAGAGCATAGGATGCAGAAGTCAAAGATGTTCTGGTTTGGAGCAGCGGGCTACTTAGGAGACAAGTGAGATGGCCGAGCAACAAATTGATGAACTGAAGGTAAAGCTCACAGGTGATGGAACAGAGCTAATCAAGGTTCTCAATGAAGGGGAAAAGAAGACAGCGAGGTCCGTCCGATTCTTTGAAGGCCAAGCAGCCAAGTCCTTAGCTGCTCAAAAGGCCTCTTTCCTTGAAGCTGCTGCTATTACCAAGTCGGTAGCAACTCCTACGGAAACATACAACCGCAAGCTTGCTCATTTGCGGAAGCTTCAGAATATGGGAGCTCTTAGTGCCGAGACTATGGCTCGGTCCACTCGCAAATTGAAGAAGGACATGAAGGAAGCTGCGAAGACAGCGGATACTCAGGCCAATAGGATCAAGGCAATCGGAAACCAGATGCAGTCATTTGGCAAGAAGGTGTCTTTGTTTGTGACAGCTCCTATTGCAGCGATGGCTGCTGTTAGCCTTCGCTCCTTCTCTAAGTTTGACAATGCTATGGCTGAGTCTACAGCAATTATGACTGGACTTGGAGAAGAGACGAAAAAGCAGATGGCTGATGTTGCGTTGTCCTTGTCAGCCACGGCCGCTACGGGACCAGCAGAGCTTGCTAAGTCGTTCTTCTTCTTGGCATCTGCGGGATTGAATGCCGCTCAATCTATCAAGGCTCTGCCTGCTGTTGAACAGTTTGCAACAGCGGGTGCCTTTGATATGGCAGACGCAACCTCACTTTTGAGTGACAGCCAGAAGGCGTTAGGATTAGGCTCCAAAGATGCAGCGAAGAACTTGATAAACCTTACTCGTGTTTCTGATGTCCTTATCAAAGCAAATGTCCTTGCCAATGCTTCAACCCGTCAGTTTGCAGAGGCATTGACAACAAAGGCGGCGAATGCTTTGAGGAACTTGAAGAAGCCCATAGAGGAGGGTGTGGCGGTTCTTGCGGTCTTTGCAAACCAAGGAATCAAAGGACAGCGAGCGGGCGAGAAGCTCTCTATTGTTTTGAGAGACCTTCAACGCTCGGTTAGGAAGAATAAGGAAGAGTGGATAAAGCAAGGGCTATCAATCTTTGATAGCCAGGGCAAGATGCTGAAAATCAGTGCAATCATTAAACAATTTGAAGGCAAGCTCAAAGGCATGTCTGACGAAACGAAAGGAGCCACTCTTGCCCAATTAGGATTCCAAGACCGATCAGTTTCTGCCTTGAAGGCACTGCTCGGTTTCTCTGGTCAAATTGAGGAGTATGAGAAGCAACTAAATGCTGCTGGAGGGACAACAAAGAAAGTAGCAGAGGAGCAGATGAAATCCTTTGCTAAGCAACTGACTGTGGCAAAGAATCAAGTGACAGTGTTAGCTATTCAAATCGGCAAACAACTCGCTCCCTTTGTTGAGTCACTTGCTAACAGTTTGAAAAATACAGTAGCTTGGTTCTCCAGTTTGAGTGATGGAACGAAAAGAGCCTTAGCAATCTTTGCAGGCTTGGTAGCTGTAGTAGGCCCGTTGATTGCTTTCTTCGGTTCCGCGACTGTGGCAATCGGGGCTTATACGGCTGCACAAACGGCGGCTGCCGCTGCGACCGGAGCTACTGCCGTAGCCGTAACTGCTCTCAAGTTTGCTATGACTGGATTAGGGATCGGAGCTATAGCTGTTGCAATGGTTGCTGCTGCTGATGCTATGGGACTCTTCGGTAAGGCAGCAGAGAGTGCAGCAGAAGCTCAAAATCGTTTGAACAATGCCGTAGATCGAGCAGCAGGAGTTCAACGTAGTGTAATCGAGTCCACAACAACTCAAAAGGAATTGGACACACAAGAAGCTCGATTGAAGAGAAGGTTGTCGGAACTTGATAGAAGGAGCATAGCGGCTAAGAAACAATTAACATCTTCTCAAGGAACCCTTGACTCTACTACTGGGTTTATTGTCGGAACGAGGAAGAATAAAAAAGGCAAGAGAGAAGTTGTTGGTCGTTTCACTTTACAGGCCGAAGTAGCAGGAGCAAAGAGTGAGATTGCTATAGTGAAGAAAGAAACTAATGCTGTGCTGGCAGCATTAGATTTGGTCAAAAGTAAAAGGGCATCACTAAAAAAGGAAAGTGATAGTAGTGGCAGCAGAAGTCCCATTCAACTTTCTCAATCAACTAAGGACGCAGTCACCCTCACAAACGCTTTGCGGAAACAAGCGAAGGAACTGCAAGCTCAGATCGCAGTAGGGGAGGAAGCAGGCTCTGCTTTGGAGATTTATAAACTCAAGCAGCAAGGAGCCTCAGAAGCAACTTTGTTTGAAGCTCGAGTCGCTGCAAGGGCAGTAGATAAACTCAACAAACAGAAACAAGCCGTGCTTGAACTCGCCGCTGCTAATAAGAAACTTGCGGACGATACAGAGACCCTTAGTAAGTCTTTGAAGGATCAAGTCAAGTTCTTTGGATTGAGTGGCCGTGCCTTAACAATCAAGAAACTTGAGGCGAGGCAGAAAGAACTTGAAAAGAAGGACAAGAATAATCCAGAGTTAATAAGAACGGAACTCAACCTAATAGCAGCAAGGAAAGCATCGAAACAATTAGACGTTCTTGAAGCAAGGAAGAAACTTGAAGAAGCAGGGAGAGCCACAACCGAAAAGTTCTTAGCTCCTATTGTCAAGTTCCAAAGGGAACAGAAAGCACTCAAGAAACAACTGGATGCTGGCGTAATTTCTCAGGAGACTTTTGCCAAGGCCAATGCTGATTTGAACAGACGTTTCGGAACAAAGTTAAGCCGCCGAGGACCGGAAGTCAACACACAAACAAATACGGCAGTCAAATTAGGATCAGCGGAAGGTCTTGCCGCTGTTGCGGAAGTATTCAGAGGCTCTGCTGCTAAAGGAGTCCAAGAAAAGATTGGCAAGAACACAGCCGATCTTGTCCTCATTGCTAAGGCTACTAATATGCAGTTGTCTGATGTCAACGATTCCTTGGCCGAGAAGCCTCAAGTTGTGGAGGCCCCAACAGGATGAGCTATACCTTCAACGAACTATCTGGTCAAAGAGGATCTACAGATCGTGAACGAACTAACAACTATGTTCGGCGATTTGAAGTTGTCACAACTACTCTACTAACAGCCCCTCAAGTGCTTGCTTTGCCTGAGGTTCCTCTTCCTTTTGAAGTACATCCAACAGATCCAAGGGCCCTCGCTGACAAACCACAAGCATCACAGGACGACTCCGATCCTTTCCGCTGGATAGTTCGAGTAAGCTATTCTTCCAAGATCAAGAAACCGAAGGAAGATAAGAACCCGCTCAGACGTCCTGCAAAGGTATCAATCAAGACTGAACAGTTTGATCGTCCTACTCTTGTTGATGCGAAAGGCAAGCCCATTCTCAATACAGCGGGGGATCTTGTTCAGGGTCTTACAAAGGACGATAGTCGTCTTACTATTGTTGTCGAAAAGAACGTAGGATCCGTTCCTAATTGGATAGACAAGTACAATGATGCAGTCAATAGTGATACAATTCGGCTGAGAGGAAGGACTTGGAAAGCGGGGACATTGAAGTTCAAGAATTTGAGTATTCCATCGACTGAGATCACAGAGGATAAGATTGCTTACTTCACTCTTTCCTTTGAGCTTCATCATAGGAAGGAAGGTTGGGAAGACTTGATTCCTAATCGAGGTTTCAATGAGAAGGTAACAGAGGTAGTCAAAGTCACAGACAAGACGCTCGTGACGTTTGGGGATGTGATCGGTAAGCGAACCAGGTTGCAGAAAATCTTAGTAGGAAAGCCTCCAGAGCCTCCCAGTGATCCTGTTTGGCTTGACAAGGAAGGACATGCCTTTAGGAATGAGGATAATAGCATTCGACTTCCGAAACCGGAAGAGATAATAATTCTCAAAGTAATGCTTTATGACAAACTGCCTTTTTCCGTACTTCCTTTGAAGTAGGAGACACAAAATGAAAACTGTTTTTCGAGGTGACGCAGTTCCCGTTGCTCAAGTGACTCATGTCATTCCGGCTAATGTGCAAGTAGGGGACATCTTTACGTTGTCAATCAATGGGAAGTCCATTAGTTATACAGCTGAGGTTGGTACGCCTGCAGATGTAGTCAGCAACCTGGTATCAATTTGGCTGGCCTCTACTGTGCCTGAATTCAAAGAAATTACTGCGGCTCAAGGCACTGCGTCTGATGGTACTTCGTTTGTGATCTTGACTGCAAACACTGCTGGCATTCCTTTTGAGGTCATAGCATCCACTAGCAACACTACGACTGCTACGCTTGTTACAGTTACAGAAACAGTCAAAGGTGTTACTGGCGTCAATGAGATGCAGGAAGTCAAATTTGATGGGTCTTATACTGGCGGCACATTTACTTTGTTTTTTAATGGCCAGACAACAGCCGCTATTGCATACAATGCCACTGCTGCTGCGGTTCAAACAGCACTTGAAGGTTTGAGTAATATCGCAATTGGAGATGTAGCAGTTACAGGAGCATCACCTGATTGGGTGGTTGAATTCAAAGGAGCTTATGCGGCTACTGATGTTTCTATGCTCATCCCTGATGGTAGCAATTTAACAGGCACTAATTTAGTAATTACAAATACAATTATTGATGGTTTTGCTGGATCAGATCAGATTCAAAAAATGCTTGTTACTGCTAACGCAGGATCATATCGTCTTGGATTAGATAATATCTTTTCTGCACCAAGTTCTGATTTTACGGCGGCTGGAATTCAAGCGACTCTAGAAAGTTTGCCGAATGTGGGTATCGGAAATGTAGTTGTTACAGGATATCGCGGATTTAATTTAATTCGTTTTACAAGAGATATGGGCGGTCAACATGTCAATGAGATTGTGATTGACTCCACAAACATCACATCAGGAAGCATGCAAATTGGTTTCGATAATGCTCAATATCAAAATGGTGGACTACCTTCTTTTGATACTTATCAACTTGTTATTGTTGGTAATCCTACTGGTGGTTCAATGACGATGAGTCTTGACACCGGCACTGCTGTTGAAACTTTTGGGCCTATCTATGTGCAAGGCACACAACTCATGGGAGGTATTCAAGGTATCGGAACAGTTGTTCCTCCTGTTGCACAAAACTCTTATACTTTTTCAGATCAAATACTACATGCAATTCTAGCATTATATGTGCGTGCTGGGTATTTGACAGTTGATGATGCAACAACACTTTTAGGTATTGGAGGATATAATGGACTTATTTTTCCTTTCTGGATAGATAGCGGTAGTCTAGGCGGAGAAGCTAATGGTGTTTCAACTATTGGTTCTTTTGTTATCAGACAACGAGATTGGACAACCTTTTTAAGTTTGGCGGGAAAGCCACATAATCCATTCATCCTTGATGGAACTAATTTGACAGGTTCCTTTGCTCCTGCTTCTGTGGTTGTTGTTAATCAAGGGGGAACAGGAACAGGTAATGAAGTTCAATCAATTTCTGTACAAGGAAATGGTGGAACTTTCACTTTGACTTTCAAAGGTCAAACAACAGGTGCTTTAGCATATGGATCAAGTTCTGCTACGATACAAACAGCACTTGAAGGTCTTTCTACCATTGGTGTTGGAAATGTTGTGGTGAGTGGAGCATCGCCAAATTATGTTGCAACATTCATAGGAACACTTGCAGATAGTAATCAGCAACAGACAACAGGAGACGGGACGAACCTGACTGGTGGTTCTATTACAATCAACACATCTGTTGCTTCTGTGACTCCTGTAAATGAGCAACAGACTATCACACTGGCCGATGATGTTGATGGAGGAACCTTTACTCTATCTTACGATGGACAAGGGCCTACTAATGCTATTGCTTATAATGCTTCGGCTGCAACAATCAAGACGGAACTTGAACTGTTGAGCAATATCGATCTGGTCACAGTGGTAAGCACTGGTCCTTGGGTTGTTACCTTCCAAGGAGTCAATGCTGCCCTCGACATTGTGTTAATGACTGCTGACGGGACTAACTTGACTACTAACACAGGAACCCAAGACCTCGTCATTACAGAGAACACAAGATCAGAGGGACCTAATCACTGGGATTCTCCTCGGAACTGGACATTGAATCAAATTCCGAACTCAGGGGATGATGTCATAGTGGACTCCAATGAAATTGACCTTCTTTATGGCCTTTCCCAGCGAGTGGACTTCACAGCGGACGTTTCAACAGACAAACTCACATTTGCTAATCGTTCTCACTTTAGGAATGACCAGATCGTTCGAGTGAGAAATAGTGGCGGAGCCTTACCTGGCGGCTTATCTGCTGCAACTGACTACTACATTATCAATCTTGATAGAGACACAAAGACTTGCCAACTTTCTTTGACAAAGGCAGGTAGTGCTATCACCCTCACCTCCGCTGGAACTGGGACTCATACAGTAGGAGTTGAACTCAATTCGCTCCTGCTTGGCCAAAGATTTACTGGTGCTCTTGGATTGCCTCAACACAATGACTCAGAGTACTTTGAATACCGAGATATCTATTTGAAGATTGGCTTGTTGGATCCTGTTAGTGGAATCAATAAGAAAGTTCTAATTGGTCAAGGGGAAGGGGCAGGTTCTGGTCGCCTACGGGTTGACCTCAATGGATCGGAGCCGGACATCGAAGTCATTGACACAGGGGGAGGAACCGAACCAGGCATTCCTGCCTTGCTTCTTTTGACTGACAAGGCGACAGCAGACCTTGAAGTTCATACTGGTGAGGTGGGAGCAGCGAAGCTTCCCGCTGAAACGGCAATACTACGCTCGATCGTACAGCATGAAGGATCTATTGATCTTGGTGAAGTGACTCTGACTAATATCACCAAGAATGGAGGCACATTGACAGGGGACAAGGTAACAATGAGTGGCGAGTTGATTGCACGTTGACAATCGCTTGATTCTGGCTCCGTGCTTAGCCAGTATGGAGATGTAATTCCGAATCCGATGGAATTCATCGGAGTCGGTTGTCGATGCGTCAAAACGCAAGTGGGGAGACCTGACAAATGGCAGAAGAAATAGGTAATCGCCTCAGTGATTCCTTTGTTTCCCTCCTGACAAGAATGAGCAAAGACTACTTGCGAGGGGCTCTCGGAGGAAATGGCTCTTCTTCGGCTCCTTCCCGAAAGGCTTCTGGGCTTACTAACATTGTTGCTATCTTGCTGGAAGACCTGACAAACGTAGGGACTGCTCGAGCGTCCCTCTTATCCTTAGAACCAGTGGGCTCGATTCAGTACGTTCGTCTCCTTGGTTCCATAATAGGAGGTTCTTTTACTTTATCTTTCAAACCGGATAAAAAGGATACTACTCCAGCAGAGGTCTCTGTAGATATTCAATGGGATGCTACAGATCAAGATGTGCGGGATGCCTTACTCGCATTGCCGAGTCTCTCTCCAGGAGATGTTCTGGTAGAAAAGTTACCGGGTTGCTGGATTGTCAGCTTTGGAGGAAATTATAGGGATGTCGATCTTCCTGTTATGGGAGTTGTAGGCACTCCTTTGAAAAAGGCAAGTGGACAGGTAGGAGACATTGAGGTTCTTAACGAGTCGTGGGTTGATACCGGAACCGTAGTTGATGTCCGTCTTCCTATCCCTGTGGCCGCTCCTACTCCCGCTAAGAAAGGGGCTCTTGTTGTTTGTGTTCCCGTAGCCGGAGCAGGCTATATTGTAGTTGCTCTTGAGTGTAGACAAATTGAGTTTGTTTCTAGTTATGGCAGTTACTCCTGAAGGGAATCAATAATGGGTATCTGGCATTTCAACCCTCCTGAACCTTGCTGCAATCCTGCAACAAGAAAAGAAATTAAGTTTGGCGAGACAAAGCCTTTTGGAGGAGAGGATGTTGCTATACAAGGATTGCAAGGAGTGTGTGGAAACTGTAAGTGTGTTCCATCCCACTGGAAATTGACTGTTCCTCCTGATACGTTTTTCACTAGACTTGCATCAATAGATGCCAGTCCGGGGAATTCAGCAAAAGCCGCTAAGAGGATGAACGGAGAGCATATACTTACTCGTGAATTTTTTAATCAAACATTTCCTGCTTTCCCTGTAGCTCTTGATGGAGGATTTGGACCAGGCCCTTCAATTGGAAATTTCAATCCTTGTAGTTGGATTTGGTTTGTAGATATTTCCGATTTGATCTTAGATGTTCGCTTTGTAGGAATAGAATTAGCCTATGGAAACATTTTCGGAGCAGGAACAATTAACAGTAAGTGGAGCTTGTCCACAGTTCCACGATCTTTTGATTTTGAGTCGGTAAAGCAGTTTGATACTAGCACCTTTTGGCTACTAAAAAATCCAAACGGAGCAGGTGAATTCTTTCACTGTTTAGGAAAGAATGAATTCCCAGGAGCATCGGACCAGACCGCTGAGAGTGACTGGCAAGTTGACCACACTAAGAAACTGACGATTGAACCTTACTATCCTTGAGGAGGGATAAGATGATTTGGAATGCAAAAAAGGCAATCAAGAGATACAAGCAATCCAGTCCAACAGATGCAGCAACTGATTTGTTTAAAGAGCGGATGCTGGTTTGCCAAGAATGTGAACATCGCACTTTCAATAAGTGTACACTTTCAAATCAAATAGTATCTATAGTAGGTCGCGATAAAATAGGTAGATGTCCTGAATATCTTTGGCCCAATGAAGAGAGACCAGTTCCTCCTAAACCATCGGTTGATATTGACTATGATCGGCCTTTGAATTGCCTGATGTTCACTGGTAGTCTAGGATTAGGTGGAGCCGAGGAATGGATCAGGGTCTTGACAAATGGATCAAAACATAATTGGAAGATACTTGTATTTCCTAATGGAAGTTCCGAGATCATCACCAATGCAGTTTTGTCGCCTATGATTAGTTGGGACACAAATGAGAAAAACATTTTGTCTTATCCAACACAAGAAGAAGCTTTTCGCATAGCAACAACAGACATAGATGTAGTGGTTTGTTGGGGAGGTACTTCAAAAATAAAATTACCGACAAGCCAACCAGCAATTGGTGTTTTACAAGGCATGGTTGAAATTGCACAATCTGCAAGTGCCAACCCTACAATCGGTGTGGCTCACGGTTGCTGCGAATGGACAAAGCAGACCCTCCGTGATTCTTTCAAGTCTCATATTTGCTCGCACTATGTTGCAGTTTCAGAAGCGGTCTCTGAACTATGTCCTCCTGGAACGTCCGTCATTTTGAATGGAATAGATAAGAACCGTCTAGCTCATGGTTCAAAGGAGGAAGCTCGCAAACGATTTGGACTTCCACTTGAAGGAAAGATTGCAGCATACATTGGCCGTCTTTCTCCTGATAAAAACTGCGAAGTATTAGCTGAGGCTATTAGCAAGTTGCCTGACAAATGGACAGCTTTCTTTTGTGGAGATGGTGGTTGGCGTGAGAAAGCTGTAACTAAGATTCAAAAAACAGCAGGAGACCGTGCAATCATTCACTCAGCAGTATCGGATGTTGGGAATGCCTTCACTGCCGCTGATGTTATTGTCTCAACATCGCAAAGTGAAGGATGCTGTCTAGCTACAATCGAAGCATGGTATCTTGGGAAACCTGTAGTTTCGACTCGTGTTGGAGCAATTCCAGAGATTGAACGGGATGTTGGACAAGTTGTTGTGCCTTTGGACATCAATCCTTCTGCTGATAGTGTAGCATTAGGAATTCTCCTCGCAAGACGCAAAAGCGACATCACACGCAGGGCAAAGTATTGGGCAAGATTGCATGGAACATCAGATGTTATGATTCGCCACTGGGACCGCTATTTGTCCTCCGTTTACCGTGAGAAGATCAATGCCTCGTAACTTTTATATGATAGCTGTTACAGCTAGAACAGGATCAAGTTGGCTATGTGATATGCTAACTTCAACTGGAGTTGCTGGAAGCCCACGAGAACATCTTTGGTATCGTTTCAGTGGGGAGAACTTGAAACGTGAGTGGTCTAAATTTGACGAAGCCTATCCATTCGGTACAAAATTGGTCTATGGGGAACTCACTCAAATTTGGAAGATTCTTACCTCGGCTGATCGGATCGCTTGTCATATAGTATGGATGCGGCGTAAGGACCGTATGGCTCAAGCCGTTAGCATGTATAGAGCAAGAGAGTCTGATTGTTGGAGCCATCGTAGGGGCCAAGAGATTCCTCAATCACACCGAACCGTCCATTTTGATGCTGAGCGAATTATGGCTCACTATTGGGATTTGGAAACACAAGATCAGCAACTTGGCCGTTGGCTTCATGGCCACGAAGTGCCATTTATTCAAGTTTGGTATGAGGACCTTGTGGACAATGCTGAGCGAGTTGTGAAGGATATTCTGCAGTTTTTAAAATTGCCGACAGACGTTCCATTGCAGACAGGAAGTCACATTTGTTTAGCAGATGATATTAGCCAAGATTGGATGGAAAGGATGAGTCTGCTTCAACAAAAGAAATAGGCCCTCCGAGAACTCCTCAACAAGTTGTGTCTGGTCTCCCACGACTTGTTTCTCGGAGGGTCTTTGCTTACTATGCTTCATCCTCTTCTGGTGGAAAAGTAAAGGTTGTCACGATAGTATCATCTCTCATTACTGCGTAGTTGTTCCCGAGCAGATGCTTTACCCAAAATGAAGCATCACAGCTCGCTTTTGCTAATGTTTCCTGTACGGTCCTCCTTGCCATCGTTAGTAAAGATCCTTCCAGCCATTCGATTACAGTCAAAGCGGATTGAATTGGGCTGCTCCCTTTCACTTCATTCTCCTCCCAGGTTAATTACCTTCCCGATTTTTAGTTCTTCCATGTGAGTTACTATGAGGAACTGAACTCCAAGTTCTTCGGCGAGTGTTTCAAGCATACTTGCAATCCTTCCTCTATACTCAGCAGAGACAAAGCGGAAGGGTTCATCGAGAACTAGAAGCTTCCGTTTGCTTGGTTGTGTCAACATCAGGCATGATAAGTGCAAGGCAAAAGAAGCCACATCTACTACACCTCCTCCGCTCGCACTCATAGGATCATACTCGAGGCCTTCCCGCAAGAACACCAAACGAGCCTCAGTCTTCCCTCTCTTTCGCTCAAACAAGATTTTGAACTCATAAGGTTCATCGAAGATAGCTTCCAAGCATTCTGAGACAATAGTGGCAATCTGCTTGTGAGCTTCTGCTTGGAATGTCTCTGCTGCTTGTTGTAGGAAGACTTGGGCTTCCTCTGCACAGAATAAACGATCCTCGAGTTCTATGGTCCTTTGTCTTTCCTTAGCATAAGTTTTCTTTGCTTGACGGAATAGGAGCCACTTCTCCTCAACCTTCGTCTTGTAGTCTGTCAAATCCATTTTGCCACTTTTCTGCAAAAGTCAGCATAGCCTTCTCAAACTCTCCTCTTGTCTTTTCCACTTGCTTCTCAAACTTCTTCAAAAGCTTGGTGGCTTGTTTGAGAGAATCACAGCCATAGGATTTCTTTAGGATCTTTTTCTTTTCTTTTAGCACTCCTTGAATTTCACTGATTCTTCTTTTGAAGGAATCAACATCGGCAAGGATCTTTTCATACTCACTAATCTTCTTCTGTTGACTCTCTTTCACTTTTTGCTCCTGTTTCCTGAAGAACACTTTTGATAAGGGAACGAGTTCCTTCCATCATTTCATCTTGTTTGTCAAGGAGGAGGCGGATAGTTTCATTGAAATCCCTTCCTATCGAGATCACATTTTTCAGAGAAGCAATGAACTCGGCTGAACATAGTTCAGGGTTTTCCTTTTTCACTGGGAGATCAAATTCCATCTTATCCTTTGACGTATCAAGTTGGACTGTTTCAATGCTTGCATCTTCCTTGAGGAGTCCTACCATAGGACAATACTCAACCTGATCCGAGTTGCGGCGAATGAATCCTCCACAGTTTAGTATGCTCTTCTTTTTATTGAGCCAAGGCTTCTTTTCACAGTTATTTTGAGCAAATTGAGAAAGGAAACCTATGTGATTGTCCCCAAAGATGGCTGCGTCAAAACTCCGCAACTCCTTCCTTAGTTTGGTTCCAACAATAGAGCAAGAGGGTGCTCCTAAGAAACCATAACCAATCTTCCAGATGTACTGGTGGATTACGGCTAAGTTTATTGCATTGTCCAGTTCACCCTTTGTAGGAGTGATAGTGTAACTCCAAGGGAATCCCGTCAAGCGCAAGCAAGGTACGCCGTCAGGCGTCAGAATCACGCAGGGTTCCTTCGGCCACAAATTCGTGATCTTTCTTGCTTGTACTAACGTCCAATAGGCTGATTTGGTTCTGTCTAGGTAGTTGTGATTTGGTAAGTCGTGCTGGCCAGGAATGGCATACATGGAAGGTAGTTGTTCAATCGCAAAGTTGATGAGTTCAGGAGGAGAGTTCCATTTGTCAAAGATGTCTCCTGCACAAATTACTTTAGGATAGTATCTTCCTCCTGAACTATCCCAAGAATTGCGAAAGCACAGAATTCTTAGTTGCTTCAAGTATCGTTTCATCACCTGATACCAGTCCTCCTTTGAACGGGCGATAGGTGGTTTGTGTGACAAGTGAAGATCGGAACACAGAATAGCCAGGACTCTCTTGTTACTCATTGGTTCCTTTTCCTTTGAATGGCTGCTCACAAATAGGACACTTGCCTGTTTGGAGCTTAGCTAATTTCTTCTCAGCCAAACGGGAACGTTCTTGCTCCCATTTCATTTGGATTTTGAGTTGCTTTACCTTGTTTATCTGTTCCTTTAATGCTTGGAGTTGTTTCCTTGCCTGTGAAAACCTCCTTTCTTTTTGCTTGAGCCCTTGAACGTCCGGCATTTCTTTAGGAAGTTTATCTTCCAACTTGTGTACTGAATCAACCAAGCCCTTGAGAGTGTTTGTTTTTTCTTCCATTTCCTTTTGCTTCACAAGTTGCTTGACAAGGGATTCATACTCTTTCTTGAGGGTCACAATAGGTCGGAGTTCATCCATCTCCCGCTTCGCTTCCGATAGACGCTCTTTGGTCACCTCGAGACTTGCTTTTGTCTTCCTCACTACAGATACAATCCGGCTAAGAGTCAGGTCAATGGAGTCAAGGCTTACGATTGAATTCAGTTCTCGGCTCACTTGCCCAGGGGAAGCATGAAACAAATAAGGAGGGTCATGCTGACACTGGAAATTGATAGTACCAACATTCAAGTGATTTTCAATTTCCTCAGGAACGGAATTGCCGAAGGCTTTAAACTCTTTCCCGTCGATAGAATAGGCATTCTTTGACTTGGATCGTTTGCGTTGTGTCCGTTTCTTTTCAGCGTCGATTGAAACAGATACAACAGCTTCGCCGTTCTTGAGGAACTCCATTCCTGATGGCTTGTTCAAACAGACCCATCTCAGTGCCCTGATGATAGCAGACTTGCCAACATCACTAGGCCCTATGATTGTAGTCACTGGACCGAGCTTAATCTTGATCTTCTTATGGCACTGGAAGTTTTTAAGGATTAGGCGTTTCAGCATCTTCCTTTTCCTTCAGCATCAGGAATACTTCCTTTCGGTGAACGGGAACCTCTTTAGGGGCCTTAATCCCCAAGAAGACTCGATCGCTATGGATAGCAAGCACCCTAATTTCTACAAGGTCTCCTACTATAATGGACTGTTCTTTTTTTCTTGAGAGAACTAACATTGTGGGTTCCTTCCACTGAAGTGGTGTTGAAGTGGTGTTTACACTGCATGACGCTCGATTTAACACGTCTCGATCCCGAATCCGATGATTCCATCGGATTCGGTTGTCGATGCGTCAAAACGCAAGTATGAAGATCCTATTTTTCTTCACATTTTTGCTTGTTGTCACACAGTATGACAGGTGGCACTATTCCGCTTTCTTTCAAAGCCTTTACCACTTCCTCCTTTGAGGCATCGAAAGGAATGGGCTTTGTTGTTTTACTTCCATCGGTGAGAGTAAAACTACTTCCGATTATCTTTCCCTTTGCTTTTGCTTTTAGTGGGACGTTTTCGTAGGAAGAAGTTGAGGACTTCTTGGGGGACGGTTTCATCAGTTTTTCTCCAGCTCTTTTTCTTGATCCCTCGGGACTTGAGATGCTTCTTATCCTCTTTAGTGAAAGCATACCAGCGCGTAGGATCTTGCTGAATTACAATCCTTTTCTTGTGACTTCCAAGACCAGCAAGATATTGTCCAGCACAATACATCTTTCCAAACAACTCGAAGCGGAAGTACCTATCAGTCCAGCTTTTCTCTTTGACTACAGCCATCTCAAGTTGAGGGCCGTCAAAATTGGACTTGACCTTTCTCTTCGGCCTTACAACCTTTCTCTTCGGTCGAAGTCCTTTCTTTCGTTTCTTTTTGACTTTCATTGTTCTTCCTTAGTCGAGTGAGATCAAATGCTTTCGTTCCACAGTATCAAAGAAGTCTTCCATAAGGAAAGCAACTACCTTGTTTCCTCCTTTCATATTGAGGGTAAGGGAAGTCTTTAGTTTCAACTTCAATTGAGAGTCCTTCCAGAAGTAACGAGGAACAATTCCTATGGTCTTTCGCCTATCCCTTCTCACTACAAGGAACCAGGCATAACTTCCCGCTTGTTCGTAGGATCTTTCTGCCTGTTCAATCCATTTCTCATATTCTTGTTTTGCTGGTGAGGACTTATCAAGGAGATCTTGGATTGTGTTCTTATTGTAACCTCGTTTGAACTCGAAAGTCAACAAAGAGACCAAGTCGTGACCGAGTGGATCTATTGCTCCCATATCTCCATACTGTCCTTTGATGTCTCGGTTCTTCCGCTTGGCAAAAGTTGCTCGGCCTCCGCTATTAGAAGTTCTCCAAAATAAGTCATCCCGCTTACCTTCAGACCACCAAAGACTGAACTGCTTACAAAGCTGACGCTCAAAAGCTCCTCCTTTGTTTTTGCTATTCCTCCTTCTCTTTCGCTTTGGTGGTGCCTTCTTTTTAGTTACTCTCCTCTTAGGCATTTTTCCTCCCTTTAAGAAAGGATGTATTCTTTCTCAATGACTTGAGACCTAATTGCTTTAGGACAGACTTCCAGCCTGATTCGCTAAACTTGTTTTTTCTGATGTTAAAGAAGGGGCATCCCTCAAAAGGGATAACGGTAAGAGGAAGGTAAGTAGAAGTCCACAACTCCTTGTGCTCCTCAATGCTCCTCCATGCTTTGCTGTCCTCTTTTAGATCCTTGTTGAGATATCTTATTGCCGTCTTCTCCCCTACTCTCGGTACACCAGGAATAGTATCGGAGGAACAACCGGCAATGGCTTTAACGAGAGCCCATTTGTTAGGAAGGATTCCAAACTCGTTCTTGAATGATTGCAGTGTGTAAAGCTTTCCTTTTCTTGGCTGCCATATTGAGACGGAACCACTGAGGAGCTGGTATAAGTCGTGGTCAGCGCTAACAATAATAACCTTCTTCTCGCTCGGAGTGGTTTCACACAAGGAAGCAATGATGTCATCTGCTTCGTATCCTTCCGCCCGGAAGATGTTGCGGAACCCTATGGCAGGGAGGTATCCCTTTCGCAGCCGAGAGACTTGTTTTCGGAAGGCCTGAAACAGTTTGAGTTCTTCTAGTTGTTCAGATGTTAGTTCAGGAGACTCTTTGGATGCTTTTCTGTTGCTTTTGTATTCAGGGTAAATCTCCTTCCTCAAAGAGGAGGCAGAGTCGAAGCAAAAGCAAATGTCCTTTGTCTCAAACTGGCTCATAAGCTTTTGAACGTCACGGAGAATCCCAAACACTACGCCTGTTTTGATGCCTTTGTGGGATAGTGTTCGGATGTTTGCAGTGTGATAGGCACGATAGGCTAAGTAATGAGTATCAATCAGAAGTAAAGGGGAACGTTTCTTACTCATAGCGTTTCTTCCTTTTCAGCTTAGAGGCATTCTCAATCTCATTCCAGGCCCGCTGTGTGATCTTCTTCAGCCGTAACTGTCCTTGTTCGTCCTCAATATGTTCGATGATTGTATCCCTCGTAGCTGTTAGGTCGAAGTCAGGACAGTGGATTTTCTTTCCACGCTTCGGCCAGAACTTTTCCTCTATAAGGAAGTCAACACAAGATCCTATGTCATCCATCCCATAGCTGTAGTAAATAGGAACTATGACATCTCTTTCCTTGCCAGAAATTCGATTCTTCTTGACTCGGAGTTGACACTCAACTCCTATCTTCCTTTGTTTCCCCTTGACCGTTTTCTTGAGGGTCTTTTTGATTGAAGACCATACTTCAACATGAGAGTAGAAACGTAAGGCTCTGCCTCCTCCTCTTGTTTTAGGATTGAATTGAGAACCAAATCCTATGTTGTCTCTTGTTTGAGAGATTACAATTAGGATGGACCCTGTTCGCTTTAGCCCTTGAATCACTCGTCTGATATGAACTGAGTTGAGCTTGGCTTTAGATGTGCCGTAGTCTCCCGTTGACTTCCTGCCTGCTTTTGAATCGGCTTTCACTTTGTCAAACTTCTGGTCGTCTGACGTAGCCGTTAGGGCATCCATTGAATCAAGGATGTAGATGAAGGGTTCATCCTCTTGGAAAGCATCATCTAGGTTGAAGTAAAAGTCTTCAACCGTAGTGGAGAACAAAGGAGTCCCGTCCTCGTCCTTGTTAGGTGGCTCAATACGTTTAGCCGTCCGCCGTCCGAAGAACTTAGTGAAGTCCATGAGAGCCCCATTCTCAGCATCATCATGGATGAAACGGTAATCTTCAAATTGAGGGTTGTGGGCGGCTTCCGCAAGACAGGTGAGGGAAAGGAAAGTTTTGCCTGACCGGCTATCACCTACGAGGAAAATAAATTGGCCTTTAGCAAAGCCTCCTGCTATGCTATCCGAACAAGCAAGATCGAGGAGGGTTGAACCTGAGGAAAGGAGATCCTCTTTAGGGATGTTTGTTTTCTTTCTCTTTGTTAGTAGCTTCCTTTTGAGTTTCTTAGCTCCCATTTGTTTCTCCTATGCAAAGAAAATAGGGACCTCCTTGTCCCTTATTCCTATCCCCTCAGGATTGTTGTTAGAAAGGAATGTCATCTTCATCGAAGTCGGCATCCTTTTTCTTTTTCTTCTTTTTCTTCTTTCCCTTCTTCTTAGGACGACTAGAGGACTCCTCTTCCTCTTCCTCATTTTCCTCATCTGCCTGTAGGAAAATGGCTTTCAGCTTGTCATAGGGAGTAACCTTTAACAAGTCATCTAAGCAGAAGGTTTCTTCAAGGATGCTTTCCTTGTAAGGTTTCTTGCGAGGTCGGAAATCAATATGAGTGACTTTGAGATAGCTGTTGCTTCCCATTGATTCTTCTGACACACTCAACTTGAGAGTCATTCCTCCTTCAAGATGGTAGAAGTTTTCATAACCATCTTCTTCATCGGATTCTTCAATAAGCTGATCTAATAGCTTACCAAAGTTGTGATAGGAATACTCCCACAACTGTACTCCTTTCTCACGCTCCTCCGTGTTGATAACATTGAAGAGTTGTCTCTCTTTCGGATAGAGAGACTTGATTACTTTCTCGTCGCTGTCCGCGTCTTGTTCCAGTTCTGTTCTGTAATCACAAACGGGACAAGGTTCACCAAGAGTCTTCGCTGCACACAAATAGTGTCTTTGGTTGGCTCCCAGCCGAGGATGATAGTAAAACGTCCTCTCATAGTGAAGCTCCCCTTCATCAGCATAGGGATTCCCTTTCCCTACTTGGAAAGGAAGAATGTCGATGAGGAAACGACCCTTCTTTTCAAATCGAAGGAACTCAATATCACCTCCACCTTCCCTCTTTGGAAGCAATAAGAAAGGTCGATCAAATGAACCGTGAGTCTGAGCTCTTTTCTTGGCACTTGAATACTGACGTTTACTTCTCTTTCGCTTTGCCATCTTCTGTTTCCTTTTCAAAGAGGGACTTCGCTCGGTAGTAAGCATATACTCCGAGCTTGGTGGACAGATACACTACAATCGGAATTAGGATTGCAGCAACAAGGATAAGGAAAAAGGTCTGTATCATTTTTGTTTCCCTTTTCGACGAACACGTTTCTTTCGTTCTTTTCTGATGTTCTCCTTTGTTGCTTGAGTTTTGACATGGGGAGTATCGAAGTACTGCTGACCGTGAAGCTCAACACAATTAGTGAGCATCCGTTTCCTATGCTCGAGGGCCCTGTTAACTCCTGCAAGTAAATCAACTTCATGCCTTTTCTTGATGATACGTTCACTAATTCTCTTGAGACCTTTCTGCAAAGGCAACAAGGACTTCAAGCCCGTCTCTGTGAACTTTTCCATTCCGTACTTTGCAGGGTCGTCTCGTATTGCTTTCGAGAGTTCTGCTATCACTACATCCTTTTCGGCGGTGAGTTCGTCGAGTTCTATTTTTGCCTCTGCATGAGCAACAGAATACTCATGGACAAGTAAGGAGTGATTAGCACATTCTTCTTCGAGTTTGTTGAGGTCAATGTCGAAGAAGGACTTGTCTGCCTCTTGATACTTCATAGCACTAAGTTCCTTGTGTTAGGAAATCATTGTTTGTGGGAGTGGATTTCCACCATGTTATCGAGGGACTATTCAATTCCTTTCATAACTTCCCAGCAGGCAGCGGTTAGACCAGCAGCTTTGGAATCATAGAAAGGTTCTCGGAAGCATTCTATGATTAGGTAGGCTCTGTCACTAAGATTTCCTCCTCCCAGTAAAACCGTCCGAGCATACCCGAGAATCATCCAGCGAAGGGACTCAGGGTCTTCTTCAACTTCTTTGAGGATTTTGGCAACAGTATTCCAAGAGGAATTGGGTCTAATCAATGCTCTTGCTAATTCTATGGCTTGGTGCCTTGTATCGGAGGATTCCAGTAGGGAGAGTTGGTTGTCTTCGGTTGTGTGCCGAACTTGATCTAATAAAACTAAAGCTTTCCTTGGAGAACCTTCTGCTATCTCTATCAGCTTCTCTTTAGCATCAGTTCCTAACGTGATTTGTTCTTTTTTGCAAATAGAGTCTACTAAGGTTTCCAGCAGTTCAGTTGAGAGTTCCTTGACTACAAACGTAGTGCATCTGTTTCGGATAGTGGGAAGCAATTTGTTTGGAGAGGTAGTTGCTAAGAAAAAGAAAACGTGGCTTGGAGTATCCTCGAGAAGTTTCAAGAAAGCGTGTTGAGCTTGACTTGAAAGCTGATGGGCTTCGTCAATTATCCACACTCGATTTCCTCCAGCCAAGGCACATAGACCACTTGAGTCCCGAATGTCTCGCACCATGTCTATGCCTCGGAAGTCCGCACAGTTAATCTCATTCAAATCAGCATTTGAACAATCCAACTTTTTCGCTAAGATGCGAGCGAGCGTGGTCTTGCCACAACCGGAAGGACCAGAGAATAGGATGGTATGAGGAACTGTTTCTGATTTAATCATTTTGCTTAGGGTCTTGACAATCCCTTCTTGCCCTATCACTCGCTTGAACAATCGAGGTCTGTACTTCTTGTAAAGCTCAGAAGTCATAGGTCAAATCCTTTATGCTGAAGTTCGTGTTGTATGCGGGCTTTAGCAACCTTAAAGAACTTCTTTTCAAGTTCTATTCCAATGAATCTCCTTCCTGTTTGGATACAAGCAACTCCTGTAGTACCACTTCCCATTGTGAAGTCTAATACAATGTCTCTCTTGCTGGAGTATGTGAGGATTAGATATTTCATCAGACCAACAGGCTTTTGTGAAGGATGCAGTTTTGAGCCACAATGTATTGAGTAAGGCAGAACCGACAGCGGGTAGCGAAACCCACTGTTATCTTGTTGCCTGAAACCTTTTGAGTCTGCCGTAGCGCCAACGATTCTATTTGTCCGATTGCCTCCAGTTCGAGGAGCTTTATATGGTTTTCCTTTTCGCATCTGAGGATTGTAAGGAAGACGACCATAGCAAAAGACAAGTATGTCTTCGTGCGATTGCATGATCCTCTTTTTCGCCAGCAGGGGATTTGATCCTTTTCCTTTGTCCCACACTAAAGACTGCTTGAATGTCTTCAAATTACTCATTACCAGTGCTGAAGTAAAAGGCTGGCTTGCTGTTAACACAATCGCAGCATTCGGTTTAGTAACTCGTTTCAACTGCTCCCACATAGGTTTCAGTGGAATGATACTATCCCACTTGCAAGCTGTTTTCCCATAGGGAGGATCTGCAAGAACCATATCGACTGATTCATTTGGTACTTTCTTCATGCGTCTAAGACAATCTCCTTGTATGAGTTCAGAAGTCATGAGTTGCTTCCTTTGCATCCTTTATACAGGAGAGGCATTCCTTCTTTATCAAAATGGACTTAGTGTGACCTGCTGTGTCTTCTGCTTTTAAGTACTCCCTCCTTATATCCGCATCTGACCTTTTGCACTTGTAACAAGCCTCGGTTGAATAGATATAGTAGAAATCACTCACATCTCCACCTCCTTCTTGTCATACCATGATTCACCAAGACCACAGGCCTCTGCTTCTGCTTCAAGGGGAACTATGATCCACTTCCATGCCTTCCTAATCTTTTTCTGCATGATCTTTTTTGTCAGAGCAAGGTAGTCGTCAAGTTCCTTGATGTGAACATCTCCAACTATTGAGTCGTGGATCTGTCCGACAATCAGGGATCTCATTTTACGTTTTTCAAGTTGCCTCTGAAGTTCAATCAAAGACCATAACAAGCAGTGAAATGCCGATCCTTGAATCGGATAGTTGATGATGTCATTTCGTGAATAGATCCCTTCAATCCTAAATCCAGTAAGAGTTTCAATCCATCCTCTCTTGAGGTAATCAGCATACCATGTTTTCTTCCAGTCAGCATAGATATGAAACCTGCTTTTCCATAGGAATTCTTCTACTTGTTGTATGTGATGCTCAAACGTCCCTTTCTTAGGTTTGGCTTTATAATTCTCACAGTCTCCAAGAGTACGGATGCCTTTTTTTCTTAGGTGTTCCCTGGCTGAGAGTTTTCCTATAGTTAGATTATGAACATCGCAGGCTTCCCATAGGTTAGGAGCACACTGTTTGTAGTAGCTTCCATAGAACTCAGGGAAGACAAACATATTCTTAGCGCAGTATCGCATAATCTTTGATACTTGCTTTGGCTTACATTTGAAACACTCAGCAGCAGAATCCCTGTGCATGTCTTTAGTGGAATCTTTGATATAACCAATTAGGTTAGGATCCTTGTTGTAGCAAGCTGCAATCCTAACCTCGAGTCCACTATAATCAAATTCGACCAAGACATGATTTTCCCGAGGAATGAAAGCTTGGCGAATGATTTTCGCTATGGCAGGATCTCTAATAGGAATGTTTTGAAAGTTAGGGTGACTGCTCGAGCTTCTAAAAGTACGTGCAGTGTGAAGATCAAACATAGGATGAAGCAAACCATCGATTGTTTCTCTTTTCAACCCTTTCAAGTAAGTGCCGTTTACTTTCTTGAGCTTTTCATTCTCAAAGTATGCCTTTAGGAAAGGAGAATCAATGTGAGCAAAAGCATTCTCATCTGACTTGAGATTATCTGCTGCTGTATAGGTTTCTCCTTTATGTCCTAAAACTTTGAAAAAGACTTCGGCAAGTTGGGCATGACTTCCTAAGTTTGTCTTGTCCCCAAAGTTTTTCCTCCATACTTTGTACTCCTTTGAATGCCTAAGGGTCTCTTCATTCTGCTTTATCCTTTTCGCCGTAGAAGCTAAAGCAGAATTTAAGTAAGCCTCATCTATCTTGATTCCGTTTGCTTCTACTTTTGAAAGACAAAGGGACCCTTTATGTAATAGTTCATTCCCCTTTAGATCTTTCATCTTTTCTTCCTGTTCTTTTGTTCTTTTTCCAGTTCCTCTTACTCACTACGTTCTTCCAAATAGGAATAGTAATATCTAACAAGTCAGAATTGAACTGGAACCAACATTCATAATCGAGGTATCCTAATAAACGGAACACTACCTTATGAAGTTCCAGCCTATACTTTTCTTCATCATCCATTCCTCTAATTCCTTGATGATGCTTCAAAGTGAGGTGACACATTTCACCTACGCAGACGAGAGCTCCATTCTTTCCTCTAAGGTTTATGTAGTCTGTATATTCCATGCGGACCAGATGATCTAACAGAATGCCTTCCCTGGAAGTATAGTCACAAAGGAAGATTACAGCATCCGCTAAGGCATCCTTTCTTGCTTCAACATCTCTCGCCCGTTCATATTCTCCTAGCTCTTCTACTATTCCTAACAAAGGGACCAGAGAGTTTAGTGTTAGGTTTGGTTCTGTCTTTGAAATTTGAAATCCAAAGTTAACCTTTGACCATAATCCTACCTCTTCTTGTAGGAGAGTGATAGGATGTATATAATTCTTAGGAGGATGTTCTTCAAAATCGAAGTCTCTTTTCTTCTGGCTCATTGAGTTTTCTCCTTTGGGATTGATAGACTTTATAAGCAAGTAATGAATCGAGTCCTCCATACAGCAACAAAGTGGGAAGATCAACTTCATGTATCCTATTCTCTGAGTTACTTCCTTTTTCTTTGCCTGTAAAGAAAGGACGAGTGTCTGTAGAGTAATCAGGAATTCCTAACTTTACGTAGGCTTGAAACTTCAACCCTGTAATCCCAGATCTGTTGTCAAGGAAGTGTGCACTTAGCATAGGATCAGCTTCCCACTTCCTTACTTCTGTATGAAGCACTGCTCGGGACCATCTGTCCTCAAACTTGAAGTTCACAGCTATCTTCTTCACCCTTGTTGATCTTAGGAAGGAAATGAGAGCGGAGGTTGTTTTCTTTACAAGAGGAAAAGAGATAGTAGTTTTTCCTTCGTGACAAATGGAACAAGATACAATGCGGGCCTGGTCATTGTCCGGTTTCAGCATGTTGGTTTCGTAGTCAAAAGCGGCCCGTCCTCCTTGCTTGATAATTTTGTGAATCCGATCAGCCGCTTCTTCTGTATCAACGAGCACTTCAACTTGCTCTTTGTAATTTGGAACTTTCTTCCAAGGTCTCCCTTTACGCGAGCAAGCCGTTTTCAAGTGTCTAAGGTTAATAACATCGGCGGCTTTGGAATGGAGACGTAAGATGTAAGCAGGATGATAGACCGGACAGATCCAAGCATTAAGTGTTTGGTCTGGAATGTTCCACCCTGCCCACTTTGAAATAGCACCAGGATCTTTCTTCCAGATATGACCGATTAGAGATTTGACTGCGGTTCCTCCTACTAAGAGAATAACCTTTGGTTGAAGTGTTTTGATTGTAGCAAACAATAAAGGTCTGCAAAACTCTATCTGAGCTGGCGAGGGAGTTGCATTTTGAGGAGGGCGGCAGACTATGGAATTAGTAATCCAGCAATCCTTTCTCATGTTGATTCCTATGTGCTCTAATTGATCTTCGAGAAACCGCCCGGACTTCCCGATGAATTGAATCCCTTCTTCATCTTCAGCCCTACCTGGAGCTTCCCCTACAATTAGTATGCTTTTGTGCCCGTCTCCCGAAGGTTTCATCTTTGGGGAGTCACAATGCTTGTATAGCCCACAAGCTCCACATTTAGGCAAGGAAGAGAGGGTTTTCTTTGAAGAAAAAGAGGAAGCTGAAAAGAAGCCTTTGTTGAGCATGGAAGTCCCTTTGTATTGCCTGATTCTGGCTCCATACTTAGCCGCTGTGGGGTTTTGATTTCAAATCCGTATGAATCATCGAAGCCCATCGTCGATGCGTTAAAACGCAAGTATGGAGATCGATCAATGGGCTTCTCCTAAAGAGGTTGCATAGACATACTTGCCTGTTGCTATCCGAAGGATATTTTGTGTGATCTCACACTCATTGTGCTGGGACATGATGTCCTTCAGCAAACGAGGACTGATGCTAAAGGAAATCTCTTTGCCTTGATACTTAGCTCTTTTCTTTTCTTCATACCAGCCCAACTCTCCTTCTCCTCTTAGAAGGATTGTGTTCTTCTTGAGATGGATCTTTATGGAATTGTTACTGGCATTATCAACAGAGAAGACTTCTGCTTTCTCAATGGATTCTCCTAATCCTTTAGGAAGGACAGAAGGCTGTCCTCTTGTGCTGAGGATTTCATTCAAGTCAGGATAATCGTCTTTAGAAATTCGGACGGCTATCATCACTCCTGACGAGTTACGAAACCAGACCCAAGATTTTGTCTCTCCATACATGGTAGGTTCGATTTCAAGGACCTTCAGTAGAGACTCTTTCCGTATTAGGGCAGAACCCTTGAAACCTGTCTTGGTTTCAAATCGAGCTATTTGGTGCCTATCGCAGGCTTCGACGAAAGTAGGAGTGATGTGAATACAAGTAAGAACGAACTTGCTGGCATCTTTGCTCGTACAGGCACTTACTAAGGATGCTCCTTCTTGGAACCCTTTTCCTATTGGCCTCCATTGTTTAGTGGGAGGAATAATGTCAATAGGAAGCATCACTTCTTTGTAGAACTTAATGCCTGCCTTTTTGTTCTTTCCTTTCACGACTAATTGGCTTTTAGTTTGTTCGACTGTGATTTCCTCTTCTTTCATTCGCTGCAATAACTGCAGCAAAGGAACTGAAGGAACTGCTCCTTCTATTCCGCTCTTTGCTAAGCAAGAGGAATAAACACAACTCACCTCGTCATTGAATGTATGAACTTTTCCTTTGCGGAGAATGAAGCATGAGGATTGTTCAAGGATTTCTTTCTGCGATAAACCAGATTGCACTACCTCCAATTCGTTCAACACCTTCTCTCTATTTAGCTTCATTTCTCTTCCTTCCTCGTTTGGCTTGTTTTAGTATTCGTTTGAACCGTTTGTTGACTTTCTTCCCTTTCGATGCGAAGTAAAAGGAGCTCATAGCATCACAAGCTCCAAAGACAGAAGGAGGATTGAAGTCAGGATCGGATTCAATTCCCGAAAAGAAAAGCTTCATTTTACTCATAACTAAATCCTTCGTTTTGCTGTTGAAGCTGAAATGGCCAAGGCCAGTCAGGTAAGTTTTCTACTACCTTCATGTAGTATCGGACATTAACCGTTTGTCTTGCTTTGTATGAGTTGATAATACCTAATTCATGCTTTCCTCCTAATGGAACTTGGACTTCCTCTAACCATTCAAACAAGAGACTCTTCTTGAGAGAAGACAAAGACAAAAGATGTTTCCTCTTATGCTGAGGAAGGACGCTTGCTTCTCTTGTGCAGAACACAGGGGATGCTTTTTTCTTTATGAACTCAAACTTTCCATTGAGTTTTCTAGGCAACCAAATTTGACCGAAGGCAGCCATTTTCTTCCAGCTCGTGGAGTCCACAGACCACCAAGGCCAGCGAATCATAGAGGAAACTGTTGTGACACTAAACCCATGAATTCTTACTCTTGGGTATTTGTCTTTAGTATCACAGACAATGGAGAACATTCGATCTAACCAGTCCCGAGAACCAGAAGCAGATGTTCCAAACTTAGCAGCCATCCCTCCAAGCCCAATGAGATCGTACCCTAATTCTATGTACCTTCTTAGCCACTTCTCAGCATCTGGTCCTTTGTGGACAACCGGAACAGGCTCTAGTTTATACTTGTTCTCCAAGTATTGCTGCACCTTCCAGCTTTGCTCAGGTTCTCTTATGATGTCCACATTAGCATAATGGGCTATCTCCTTCTTATGCCGTTTGAGAAAAGAAGCATAAGCATCAACATAGGACCAGAAGGCCTCAGAGTCAAAGAATTCTTTTCCTTGGTTTTTCATGTCCCTGTGAAGCAAGGACACTGCACCAGAGTCTAAGAACAAGGAAGTGATAGCAGCTTTCTTTGGTGAGATTACTCCCATGTGCTTGGCAAGTTTCTTTGTTAGTTTTCTTTCCTTTTTCTTCATGGCACTTACCTGTTATTTACAAATTGAAGAAGCTCTGTCCGACTTTGAGTGTGAGCTTCTAAGAAGACTCCGGTGAGACTAGATGTGACCATAACTGAGTTCTGTTTGCTAACTCCTCGGCACCTCATACAAAGATGAGAAGCCTCAAGGATACAAGCAGAACCCTTTGGCTGAAGATTTTGGTCTAAGGCTGCTGTAACCTGTTCGCACAACCGTTCTTGAATTTGAAGGCGACGAGCATAGATATCAAGAATGCGAGCAAGCTTTGACACTCCTATGACCTTCCCGTTAGGAATGTAGGCGATGTGAGCTTTCCCAAAGAAGGGGAGCATGTGATGCTCACAAGTGGAAAAGAATTCAATGTTCTTTACCACTACCATCTCATTACAAGTTGAGTGCTTGAAGGTTTTCATCACTTCAGCTGGAGTCAATTTGTATCCAGCAAAGAGTTCAGCATAGGATTTGATTACTCTTTTCGGAGTGTCTTTCAACCCTTCCCGCTTAGGATCTTCTCCGATGAATTGTAACAGCCTTACTATGTTTTCCTCAGGGCCTTGTTTCTCTTGGTGCATTTCCCAAGGGAATACAATCCACTTATCAGTAAGCATGGTTTCTGTTTGTTTGTTGAACAGAGTGAGGAAGGGTTTTTTATATTGAGCTTCATACCACTCCTTTGTCTTTCCAGAATCAACTAAGTCGTCAATGAAGAAATCAGCTTGTGTAGGGTCGTCTGTTCGTTCAAAGGTGTATCCAAGAGGAAGGAGGAAATCATTGGCTTCTGCTATCACTAAGGAGGCAGCATGATCTCCTCCTCTTGGAATTCCATATAATCGGATTCTCTTTCTAGGATCAGAGGAAGATAAAATGAGGTTATGTATAATGTGTGCTAAGCCTTTTGCTCTTGTATGACATTGCTTCCAAGAGACATGATTGACTGGTTGAGGCATTAGTATTCTATTCCTTTTCGATTGAGAAACCACTCGGCGACATATATCTCCATGTCACTCCATATCACATCACGTTCAAGGGCACTCTTAGGAATCCAAATCTCCTCACCATCTATGTCTACAAGCACAGCCGAGTCTGTTGTGTGGATGACTTCGTCGATAGCTACGGGATAGAATTCGATTCCCATTTGAAAGGCTCCTTTACTTTTTCTTTCCTTTTCCCGTTTCTTTGGTTTTTCTGGTGGTGCTTTTCTTTGTTGATACTAAATGTAGAGGAGCATTTATATGCAATCCTCTTTGTAGGATTTCATCTTTTGTTTTTCCAAGAAAAGGATCAGCGATGGATACTTTTCCTTTCGAGGCAAATTGCATAGAAGCATTGAATGCCAGCATGCTCTCTATGCTCTGGAACCTGTGATAGATCTTAGTTCTTTTCGAGATTCCAGCAGCCAGAAAGGAACAACAAATAAACCCAAAGAGATCTTCTTTGTTGTTCCTTAGGTTAGTGAAGGGAGAGAGATCTATGATGCGAAGAGGAATCTGGTAATGAGCAGCCAAGGCTTTTACTTTCTCTGCTTCCTTTTCCTCTTTCTTCTTGTTGCATAGGAAGTACACCGCTTCTGCTTTCTGTTCTTCCTTCATTACAAAGTCAAGCATTACAACTGAAGTGATATCTGCTTGCAACCGTACAACAGCGCTCATCTTTCCTCTCCTTTTCGTTAGAAACCCACTCAGTCCAAACCTACAATCTTTTGAAGCTGAAGTGACAAGCGGTGGCCGTGTTTCATACAGGCTTCTGCTGCTGCCTTCATGTTCCTTCTGTTTCTCACAGGGTCATCTTCATCTAGGGGCTGCAAGTAAATTCTCACACCAGAATTAGGAAGAGGAGGCAACCATACCTTCCCCATAAGCCCCATAGTATGAGAAGGCAATCCCCTCTCGTTCATTTGATCTGCTGCTACTATGTACTTGAGATCTACCTGGAAAGAGAAAGGTTTTATCATCCTTTCTACGCTTGGATGCAACTTTGCAGTCTTTGGGCTGCAGACAATGGTGACATTTGACGATGCAAAAGCAAAGGAAGGAATGTAGCAAGTTCCATTAGTTTCGATCTGCACATTGCGATAGCCTGCAAGCAGAGCTTTAATCAGTTCCGTTAGGCCAGCTTGTCGGAAAGGTTCCCCTCCTGTAATTACTATGAGCTTGTGAGAGGGGTAGTCAGAAAGGACTTCTTCGGCAAGTTGGAAGGGGATGGTCGTAATAGGAAGGGAAGTGTAGTCCGTGTCGCAGAAAGGACATTGAAGGTTACACCCTGCTAGCCGAATGAAAACAGCTCGCTCTCCAGCAAAAGGCCCTTCTCCTTGGATTGTTTCCCAGTGTGAGATGTAAGTGATTCTGCTTTCGTCTCTGTCCGGTTCACTCTTCGGTTGAAGGTTCACTATCGTCCTCCTTGTCAGCGAGATAATAGTTTGGCGATAGTTGGGAACTATCAGTAAAGTAATAGTCAGCCCAACAATTAGGAGTCTCATACAAGCGGACATGAGTCACCATAATGCCCTGCCCTTTGAGGAGAGCTGTTGCTTCCTCTAATAGGATTCTTGCCATGACTTCAGCCGTAGGGTTCAATCCAGGAGGGAGGATGAAGGGAAGCTTCCCTTGCCAGACAGCATGATTAGATTGAAAGTCTACTAATGGATCGAGGGCATTGAGGAGAATGTTATGGTCCCAGTTGTCCTCAATCCATTGGCCAACAAATTCTTTGACGACACCAAAGTCAATAACTCGGCTCAATGGATCTAGTTCTTTTGCTGAACAGGAGATCTCAGCGACGTAGCGATGTCCGTGAAGATGCTTGCACTTGCCCTCGTGACCGAGGACTCTATGCCCAGCATCGAATTCAAGGCGGCGAGTGATTCTCATTGTTCATCCCTTTCTTATGGTAAGGAAACTGGATACAACACTCCGTCCTGATGCTGCATAGCAAAGACTCGGTGCTCGTGATTGTATCCTTCGGAGAATTGTTCTGTGGATTCCTTATCTCCTGCAAAGACTGGAATCCACTCGATGACTGTGTGCTCTTCCACTCGGTACATCTTCTTCTTGTTGTCAACCCGAGGTTCATCTATTGTTTTCGTTACTTTCTTCCGAAGGACAACATAGAGATTAGAGAAGCTCATGCACTCAGGGGTAGTCCACTTTGTTGCAAAGTCTCCTCTCTCATTGTTAGCAGTCCCAAATAGAATTACTGGAGCCCCTTCGGAGAAGAGATTTTTCTGCCTCGCTTCGGACGGAATGGAGAACTCGAGGGTCTCGTACCTACCCGTTTTCACCACCTCAGCAAACTTAGTGATGTGCAGAAAGACATCCTTGTTCTCGTCTCGAAGGGAAGCAAACCCAAAACCTTTGCTCAGATCGAAAAACTTGAGGATTGCTTCTGTCTTGTGTACTGTGCTACTCATCTTTTCTCCTTCAGGGTTAGGTGGTTGGGACTTCGTTTGTGGCTTGTTGTCAACCGACTCCGATGAATTCCATCGGATTCGGAATTACATCTCCATACTGGCTAAGCACGGAGCCAGAATCAAGCGTTATGGTGGTTCATCATTCCCCAGGTAACTCACGACTCAAAATGGAGACAAAGACACTTCTGCTTGGTCATCTATCCAGCGCGAGCAGGGAGGCTTCTCGAGGAGAAGAGCATGATAGAAGACCCTCTCTCGACGCAGCCATTCTTTGGTCACTTGTCGGTCTATCTCTCTTCGAGAACTGTATAGCACAATCCAAGCTCCTTCCTTCGCGAGTTGATTCAGTTCTCGGACTTGTTTGAGATTGGGAGACCTCTCTGCATACGAGTGTCCTTCCGTCTCGTTAGTTAAGACTCCATCTATATCACAGATGATGACTGGGGAATCAGGAGTGCTGATGGCCTTGAGAGTAGACCATACTCGGATGTCTTCCTAGAGGTGAAGTCTCCCGAGGTAGTATTGTGTCACGTTCTTCCCTGGT